>MDTG01102081.1_pt1 | contig 15000 bp, 13 predicted proteins | sample 811421 | NCBI WGS metagenome assembly MDTG01 (sample SAMN05326645, study PRJNA326480) | marine metagenome | isolation source: seawater | place: Pacific Ocean: South East | collected 2011
TCATTTATTTGTGATTAATATTAATTATAAACATTTATACTATATTTATTATTATGTTAATAATATTAGATCAAATAAAGGTAGAAAAAAATTGAAAACATTTTCGATTATCACACCGGTATTAAACAATAAAGCAAGATTAATAAGAACCATTGAGAGCGTCAAAAAACAAAAGTTTTCCGACTATGAAATAATAGTTATTGATGGAGGTTCGACTGATGGAACCAAAGAGTATCTTGAAAGCGAAAAAAAAATTTCAAAATTTATAACAGAAAATGACAAAGGTATTTATGATGCAATTAATAAAGGTATTAGAATCTCTGAGGGAAAATACATCAATTCAATTAATGCAGGAGATGAATATTACTCAGATGAGTCACTTCAAATTATAAAAAATTATTTTGATAAAAAGGAAGAAATTTCATTTATTTTTGGTGCAGTAAAAAAAAATAAAATTTTTTATAAATACGAACCAAAAAAAATGAGTTGGTCATTTAATTTTTATCCGTCTCACTCTGGGGGTTTTTTTGTAAAAAAAGAAGTTCATGATGAAATTGGATTATATAACTTAAAATATAAATGTTCATCAGATTATGATTTTTTTTGGCGGATGATAAAGACTCATAAATATAAGGGAATTTCTACAGAAAAAAAAGACTTGATAAGTATATTTGAGCCAGGTGGCTTTTCATCAAAATATGGAGTTTATAATCATATTTGGGAAGAAACCAGAATTAGATTAAATAATAAACAAAATTTTTTTATTGTCTTTGGTATATATTTTTTAAGAGTAATTAGGAATTTTTATAAGTTTAATTATAAATTTTTTTAAACCATTCTACAGTTTTTTTAAGTCCATACTTGTAATTTCGAAATTCTTTTTTATTGGTTAATTTTTTTATTATATTATTATCACCATGAGTTTTAAATATTTCAATTTTTTGTTTAGCTATTTTTTTAATTTTACATTTTTTACCATATAAAGTTTCTATTTCTTTTAAATATTTAATCAAATTAATTGATTTTCCAGAACAAATATTAAAAATTTTATTTGTATAATGTTTGTTATTAAAATTTTTAATTTTTAGCATCATTTCTATGACATCTGCTATGTATGTGAAATCTCTATAGTGATTTCCTTTGTTGTATAAGGTTATAGTCTCATTGTTTTTTAGGGCATTCAAGTATTTGAAGTAAAGCATATCTGGTCTACCCCATTCTCCATAAACAGTAAAAAATCTTAAACCCAATAGATTTAATTTAAAATTTTCAAAATATAATTGAGCTAATTTTTCATTAAAATATTTTGTAACAGCGTATAAATTTTTTTGATTTGTATTAAAATTTTCTTTAATTGGAAATTTAGGCTGATCACCATAAACTGAACTAGAAGATGCATAAATCATTTTTTTAATATTATTATTTTTGGCAAATTCTAGGATGTTAAAAAAACCAGTAATATTTGATTTAAGATAACTTTCTGGATTTACTAGCGAATATCTTACTCCTGCTTGTGCTGCTAAATGATAAATAATATCAATTTTTTTATTTTTTAAAAAACTGTCTAAATTTTTTTTATTTTCAATATTAATCTTTTTAAAAATAAATTTCTTATTTTTTTTTAATATCCTTAATCTTTGATACTTTAGTTTGATTGAATAGTAATTATTGATATTATCAACACCAATCACATTATGTTTGGTGGAGTTAAGAATTTTTTTTGCCAAATGAAAACCAATAAAACCTGCGCTACCTGTAATTAATATATTCATAAAATTTTAATAAAATTATTGACTATTTAGATTTTAAAAAGGTTAAAATCTAATAATATAAATTTGATTATATTAATATATAAAGTTCAAAAAACAAATAAATGTGTCAAAAACTTTCTTCTATCGAATTATTTGGTATGCCAGGGTCTGGAAAAAGCTATTGCTCAAGTCTTATCAAATCAATTTTAAAAAAAAGGGGATATAATACTTATAATGCAAGAGAGATTATAATCAAGAATTCTAAAAGATTAATTAAATTAAGTATTTCTGAAAATATATCTCTAAGCTATTATAATTTAATAAATTTTAAAAATAAAAAACTATCATATAAGAAAAAAAAAAATTCATTTACAAATAATAAGCTAGTAAAAATAAAAAAATCATCGAATTTTTTTAAACAAAATTATTTCTCAGTATGTAAAAAAATAATAATGACAGAAACAAAATATTTACCTTTATTGAATAAAATAAGTAAATTATTTAACTATAACTCTTCATTAAAAGAAAAACAATATCAATTTTGGATTTATGAATTATTGGCAGCAAAAATTATTTTTAGAAAATATTTAATTTCAAGAAAAAATAATATTTTTTTATTAGATGAGGGGTTTGTTCAAAGGTCTTTTGCTCTAAACAAAGTTTTAAAAAAAAAAATTGATAAAAAATTTTTTAATGCTTTTTTTTCAAAAATACCATTATCTAATAAAATTATTTATATCAAAACATTAAGTAAAAATATTAGTAATTTAAATAAAAATAGAAAAGTTAGTAATTTAAAAAAATATAAGACAAAAAATGAGTTAAATGAAATGAGCAGCTTCCTAAGCAATTATCTTTTAAAACAAAAAAAATTTAGTTTTTTAACTATTGAAAATAACAAAAATTTTAATATTACAATTAAAAAATTATTTCAAAAGTGATAGATATAAATTTATGTATTTATTGGCAATATTTTTAGCATCAAAGTTAGAAACTTTTTTTCTAACTAATTCATTTAAAAAGTGATTTTCATCTACTTTTTTTTCCATCCACTCAATTCCGGTTTTTAAATCATTTGAATTAATTTTATCAACAATATAACCATCAGTTTCATGATCAATTAATTCAGATATACTGGTATCTTTAAAACATATCACTGGTATTCCACATGCCATTGCCTCTATACATGTTTTTCCAAATGCTTCTTGTATAGATGGAAATAAAAAAAAATCTGAACTGCTGTATGCTTCATTAAGTTTTTTTTTATCATCTAAAAATCCTAAAGATAAATATTCTATACCTATTTTATTTAAAGTTTTATGAGACCAAAAACTTCCAAATAATAATAAAAAATATTTTGAAGTGTCAATTTTTTTTAATGTTTCAACTAAAATATTCCATCCTTTTCTTTTACTTTGAGGATTTTGTGCTCCAAATAAAATAATTTTTTTATCTGTTTTTATATTAAGAGAAGACATAGCATGTTTTTTATCTAATAATTTAAAATCTTTAATATCAACATTATTATATATCTTTTTTATTTTAAAGTTAGATAGCACGTTACTTTTTTCAGCTTGCAATTTTAACCAATTGCTTATTGCAATAAATTGAATATTTTTTAAATAAGTTCTTTTTTTATAGGCTTTAACTAATTTTGATAAAAATTTATTTTCATAATCTTCAAAGTCAGTTGTATAATGTGGGCCACCAGTGAATGGCCACATGTCTCTCATTGTCCACACTATTGGTTTTTTAATTTTTTTAAGCGACCCAAGTCTAATAAAACCTTGGCTTAACCAGTGTATGTGGATTATGTCTGCATCCTTGTATTGAGGTATTTTTGTTATATCAAATCCTAAAAAGCCAATAGTAAATGTAGACCTAGGTGTTTTTAAGAATATTGATTTAATTAATTTTTCAACAAAAACATAAATAAAATTAAAAAATTTTTTATATATATTTTCATTTATATAATAAATATTCTTGTCTTTTGTTTTAATATATTGTGGGCAATCATTTAAAATAGAAGAATTGATATTTTGATCAATTAAAGCTTGATGCAAAATAAAGGCTCCTTTGTAAGCTCCATTTAAAGGAGAGCCACCAACAATGTGTAAAATTTTCATTTTAATCTAATTCAAATTTATCCTTATAAATGTTTTTTAATGAGCCTTCTTGGTCATTTTTTAAAAGACAATAATTACCTATTATTAATGCATCTAATTCTGTTCCCATAAAACAATTAAAAGCATCCTCTGGAGTGTTCACTATGGGCTCACCTCTGACGTTAAATGATGTATTTATTAATACAGGACAACCAGTTAAATCTTTAAATTTTTTCAATAAATCAAAAAATTTCTTATTGTATTCACCGTCGACTGTTTGAATTCTTGCTGAATAATCGACATGAGTTACAGCGGGTATTTCTGACCTTGAAATATTCAATTTTTCTATGCCAAATAATTTTTCTTCTTCTATAGTCATTTTTTTTTGTATCTTATGATTAACATTTGACACCAATAACATGTACGGACTGTCACTATTCAATTCAAACCAGTCTTTCAAATCATCTTTTAAAATTGAAGGGGCAAAGGGTCTAAAACTCTCTCTAAACTTTACTTTCATATTCAGTGTTTTTTGCATTTTTTGTGATCTTGGATCACCTAAAATTGATCGTGAGCCTAAAGCTCTTGGTCCAAATTCCATTCTTCCTTGGAACCATCCTATTACTTTGCCTTCTTTAATTAACTCAGCAGATTTATCCAAAATTAACTTATCAGATAGTAGCTTGTATTTTGCTCCAATTTTTTTTAGTCTTTCCTCAATTTCTCTTTGAGAAAATTCAGGACCTAAATAAGATCCTCTCATTGCATCCTTTTTTTTAACTATTCTTTTTTCTTTTATATGTAAATACCAATAGGCAAGAGCTGCTCCTAAAGAACCACCTGCATCACCTGAAGCTGGTTGTACCCAAATATTTTTAAAAATTTTATTTTTTATTATTTTTCCATTGGCTACACAATTTAATGCAACTCCTCCTGCTAAGCAAAGATTTTCAATTTTGTATTCTTCTTTTAATGATTTGACCATCTTAATAACCACTTCTTCTGTTACTTTTTGTATCGATGCTGCCAAGTCCATATGAAATTGCGTAATCTTTTCTTTTTTTGGATTTCTAGGTTTTTTTTTAAAAAGTTGATTAAATTTTTCACTTGTCATTTTAAAACCAACAGAATAGTCAAAGTATTCTTGATTTAATCTAAATGATCCATCAGATTTTATTTCGATTAGTTTATTTTTAATAATTTCATAATAAATTGGCTTTCCATAAGGGGCTAATCCCATTAATTTGTATTCACCGCTATTTACTTTAAATCCAGCAAAATATGTAAATGATGAATATAATAATCCTAGAGAGTGTGGAAATCTAATTTCTTTTTTAATTTCTAATTTATTTTCATGGCCAATTGCTACTGTAGTTGTGGCCCATTCCCCCACTCCATCTGCAGTCAAAACTAGTGCTTTTTGAAAAGGGGATGGAAAAAATGCACTAGCAGCATGACTTAAGTGATGTTCCGAAAAAGTAATTTTATTTTTATCATTAAAATTTTCATCATGTTTTTTTAAAAATTTGAATAATCTTTTCTTTTGAAAAATTTTACCTTGTAGCCAAGTTAAGAGAAATTGAGTAAATGAAGAAAATCCTTTTGGAGAATTTGATACATAAGTTTTTATTAATCTATCTAACTTTAAAAAGGGTTTTTCATAAAAGATTATTTTATCTACTTGATTTAATTTATATCCTGAAAAGTTTAAAACATATTCAATTGAATGATATGGATAATTTGAGTCATGTTTAATTCTTGTAAATCTTTCCTCTTGTGCAGCAGCAATTATTTTTCCTTCCTCAATTAAACATGCTGCACTATCGTGATAAAATGCTGATATTCCCAAAATTACTTTCATAAAAAATTAATTTAGAATAACTCTCATTAATTATCAAAATTAGTTTTATTTTTTTTTTTAATCCAGTATGTTTTTTGGTCCTCTTTTTTAAGATCGATTAAAATGTGTCTAAAAAATCTTAAAATTAAAGATATTGGAAAAATTAAAAACCAAAAAATCAAAATTGATAATATAAATATTAAAATCTCAACAATTATTTTTTTCATTAATTTAAATTAAATTTATGTTAGCTATTTTTGAAAATATTTTGTTATTAGTATAAATTCTATCCTTAAAATTTTTCTTTAAAAAATTAATCATAAAATAATCAACTTTATGTCTTGTCATAATTTTATTCTCCTTACCAGTAAGTTTGTAAAAATGAATACTGTTTTCCATAGTAATACCTGAAACATAAATTTTATCTTGTGGATTTTCATGTAACGCTGTTAAAATAGCAAAAAAACCTGTCGACACACCTAAAAAACCTTTTTTGTGGTAAATACAATTTATAAAGTGCCTAATTTTATCTAAAAATGAGTTACCATAAAAAAATTCGGATATCAAAAGTGAAAACATACCAAAAATAAAAAATTTTTTTTGAAATTTGAGTTGTTGGATTTTATCAAAATTAATTAATTGAAATGGAAAATCAATACCTTCAAATTTATTTAAAGATCCTCTTCTAACTATTATTCTACTTGGTTTGATTAAATTTAAATTTTTTCTAGTAGGAATATCTGACAAAAGACTATTCATTGTCGAAACAGAACTTATTTCTTTAGTATTAATACTTTCATAATAATCCTTGACTTTAATTATTGAGGCGTTGGATGCATAAACTTTATCAAAATAGATATTCTGAATTTTATCTTGATTTGCTGATCCTAAAACTAGGATATTCTTATTATTCATCTTTTCAAATAATTTTCTTCAATAATTTTTAAAGCTTTATCTGCTTGATCAAAATTCATTTTAAGACCATTGGTGTAACTAATTTTTAATTTGTTACACATTTTTTTCAATAGGGTCACTTTTGGATTATAAACGATGTCAAAAATTTTGGATTTTTTGGGTAAAATTTTCAATTCATTTTTAGTTATTGGTGTTTTATTTATAAAACTTCTTTTCAAATTACTACCTAGAGGTGAACAATTAATAAATAGGTTGGTGCATAATAGAAATTTTTTATCTATCTTATTTGTAAATTTAACTCTTGAAGAGTTGAAACCTATAATATTTTTTTTTTTAGTTATTACATTAAACTTGCTCTTTGGATACATTTTATAAATTGTTCTAAAAATTGCTTCACCAGATCCTCCAAAGCCATAAATAATTATATTTTTTTTTTCAAACTTATTTATCGAATTTAACGCACCATAAACATCAGTATTATAACCATAAATTTTTTTTTCTTTTTTTATAATAAAATTAATTGAATTCGAATATTGTGAAACTTTATCTTGTATAATTAGATATTTTTTTATTTTTTTTTTAAATGGCATTGTTACTGCAGATGCAACAAAATTTTTATCAGTTATAACCTTTTTTATAGTTGTATTAAATTTTTTTGGTTTAATTTCTAATTGAGACATTTTAAAAGGTATCTTCTTTTTTTTAAAAAAAGATCTCCATAGCTTTACTGATCTAGGCTTCTTTAGAGGATAGCCAATAATATAACATTGCATCATATTATTTTTCGGCCGAATACCTTGCTTAATTTCCTACTTTGATTAATTAATTTTTTAAACTCGATAAAATTTAGTGGTTGCAAAGGATCAACGTGAGATTTTTTTGGTGTTGGATGCATTTCTATTATTAAACCGTCACATCCAGCAGAGATTGAGGCGTATGTCAAAGGTGGAACCCATGGCGCCCAAAATGATGCATGACTTGGGTCTGAAATAATTGGAAAATTTGATATTTCTTTTAACGCGGGGATTGCCTGAACATCAAGAGCAAATCTAGATGTGGATCTGTGTGTATGAGGTATTGATACTCCTCTTTCACATAAAATTAGATTAAAATTTCCCTCGACCAAAATATGTTCTGCTGCACCTAATAAATCTCTTAAACTTGATCCAAAATGTCTTTTTAATATAATTGGTTTTTTAGTTCTTGATACCTCTCTTAATAGTTCTAAATTTTGCATATTTCTGGAACCTACTTGCAGAATATCTGCTGTTTTTAAAACTCTATCTAAATATTTAATTTCAGTAAGCTCTGTTACAACTTTTAATTTAAATTCTTTTTTTATAGTATCCATAATGTCCATCCCTTTAGACTGGGTCTCACTGTAATGCTTAGATCTATAAGGAAAAGTCAAAGGTTTATAAGCGTGTCCTCTAATTATATTTATCTTATTTTTTTTTAATTGTTTTGCCACTTTTACCATCAATTCCATACTTTCCACTCCATTTGGACCCGCTATAACAGGAATTAAATTAGAACCAAAAATTATATCTTTTGATAATTTAACTAATCTTTTATTTTTTGATGTTGATAAAGGGAGTTTATTCTCAATGTCATCTCTTGATATATCTTTTGTGGGCTCTTTATTTGATAATTTTTTTTTTATAATTTTAATTTTCATTTATTTAATGCCTAATTTGCTTTGTTTATCATTAACTTTAATAAAATTATTTTTGCCTATACTATTATAAATAGAATGAATTACTTTTAAACTGTGAATATTGTTTTTAATTTCAAGATTGTAGGATGATTTGAATTTATTTGAACTTAAAAACTCTTTTAAAATTTTTTGATGACCACTTCCCATTGCTTCATTGCCAAAAGACTCCGAATTTTTTTTATCCATAAAAATTTTTTTTTTCTTTAAAATATGCAGTGTATTTAAACTAATACCTTTTACCAATAATCTACCCTTTTCACCAATTATATCTATTGAAGATCTATAATTAGAGTCAGCTCTAGTAGTAGCTTTAAAACTAGTAATAACTTTAGTGCCATGTTCAAAATTTAATGAAATAAGATCTTCAGCTTCTAATTTTTTTTTATTAAATTTAATTAAACCATTAAACTTCTTTATATTTCCAAATAAATAAATAATAGCATCAAGTAAATGTATAGCTTGGTTTGCTAATACACCTCCATCACTTTCATATTTTCCTCTCCAGGAAACTCTATAATATTTTCTAGATCTACTCCATATCATACTACAATCAGCCAAAAATACATTCCCAATTTTTTTTTGTGTTAAATATTTTTTAACTTTTTGAATTGCAGAATTGCATCTATTTTGAAAAGCAACCCAGCATTTCAAATTATTATTTTTATTAATAGCTATAAGTTCTTTAGCGTGTTTAATTTGTAAAACAAATGGTTTTTCTATTAAAATATTAATACCATTTTTTGCTAATTCTTTAGAATATTTATAGTGAAGATTAGAGGGAGTGCAAATTATAGCATGCTTAATCTTGTTTCTTTTTATTTTTACTAAATCAAAATCTATTTGTTTATAATTTGAGTTTTTGGGCAACTTAAAATCATTATATATAAAAATATTTTTTATAGATTTATTTTTTTTTAAATATTTAAAATAATATTTTCCTACTACACCAAAGCCAATAATTAAAATATTCATTAATAAAAATACTTAATACTTTTTAATAATATTTTTGTTTGTTTATTTTTAATATCTCTGTTTTTTGAGTCATCAAATTTAATTTTGATTTTTTTAACTTTTGAATAGAAAGTATTAAATTTATTAGTTATAGATGAGTTGATCCCACTTCCATCAAATCCAATATTTTTTATTAAAGATATATTTGGAAAAATTATTTCCTTATTAATTAAAACATTGTATTCAATAAACTTTTCTGACCAAATTTTATTTCTCTTTTTTTTAGTTAAAATATTTATTTTTTTTAAAAGATTATCCTTTATAGATTTTGATTTTCTTTTCTTTAAAAAAATTTGATATTTTTTCCAGTAGTCAGAACTTATGCACCAGCCCCATGGAACAAAATATTTTAAAAAAATTGGAAATATAATTTTACTATTTTGATTATGAATTTCTGGGAATTGATAACCACAAATTGGTCTTGGATCGTTTTTGTAAAATGAATTTTTTAAAATCTTATTTACAAAAATGAAAAATTCTTTTCTCGGTATACAATCATCTTCTAAAATAATAATGTTTTCATATTTTTTTGATAAAATATTAATTCCATTTGTAATTGAAGCCGCTAGCCCTTTGTTTTTTTTACTTTTAGTAATATTTACTTTAATATAAGGGTTATATTTAGTTATAAATTTAATTTCTTGCTGAATAATCTTATCTTTATTATTTCTGGGACCATCTATAAATATATAAACTTGCTCTATTTTATAACTTTCTAGACTAATCAGAACTCGTCTTAAATGTGAAGGTCGATTGTAAGCAAATAATGCAATACACAAATTTTTTTTTTTAATCATGTAATAATATCTTTATCAAGTTTATTTCTAATAAGATATTTAATGGCAAAGTTAGCTAACTCTAAATCTTTTTTATCATGAATGTCTATTCCCGTAAAACTATCATCATTTACAATTAATTTTACTTTTTTTCCTATTCTTTTACCTTGCCTCCACAAAGCAGCTCTAGATGCTGAAGCAAGTCCAGTGTCTTCTCTAAAAAGTTTTGGCGCAATTTGTCTTGAGGTATAGCTATTCATCCATTTAGACACTTTAGAAAGTTTATTATTTTGAGTATGCCAAAAATGTTTATAGATTCTGTGCACAGAAAAAACACTTTCTAATTTATCATTTTTTTTCAATGTATTTACAGCATCTTTTATCCAGCTTACTTTTCTGAACAAATTTGTACATGTTAAAAAAACACATATATCAAATTTAATACCATAAAATTTTTCACATTCAATTAAAGCATTTTTTAAAGTTTCCTCTGTTGTTGTAAAATCTCTTGAAAATTTTTTTTTTCTTAAAAACGGAACTTCAGCACCAAATTTTAATGCTTCATTTTTAATTTTAATTGAGTCTGTAGAAACTATAATTTTATCACAAACTCTGCTTTCAAGCGCTGCTTTAATTGGAAAATAAATTAAAGGTTTATTATTTACTTTTTGTAAGTTTTTTAACTTTATCCCTTTAGACCCTCCTCTAGCTGGTATTATGCATATTACTTTTTTTTTCATTAAAATTTAATCCTCGAAATTTTACAATCTTTAAAATTTTTAAATCCTCCATTTTCCATTGTGGCTTTCAATTCACTATTTAATATATTAAATATATCAGCTACTCCTTTATAACCATTTAATATTAGACCATGTAAAGCTGGTCTACCAATGCCAACAAAGTCAGCTCCCAGGCATAAAAGTTTTAATACATCACTACCTTTTCTTACTCCTCCATCAATTAAAATTTTTATTTTATTTTTTGGAAATTTTTTTTTAATTTCTAAAATACTCTCTACTCCACTAATACCTGAATTAAACATTCTTCCACCATGGTTAGAAATCCAAATACCGTCAACTTTATTTTTAATAGAATTTAATGCATCTTCGTAACTCAACACACCTTTAATAATTAATGGTAATTTTGTTTTAATCTTAATATATCTTACAAGTTGCCAATTAAAATTTAGTGCTATTGAAGGGTTTGGTGGTAATGGATTTGTTCTATCTCCAAATTTTCTTGCATCATACCTCGACTCTCTATCTAAGTATCTATGAGATCTAACATTTGCATCAATGCACAAAACTATTGCCAAACATTTGTTTTTCTCTGCATTTTTTATCTCTTCAAGAATCCATTTTTTGTCTCCAAAAGGAAATATTGTCCAGCACAAATTTGCATTTGAATTTTTTTTTCTTATATCATTTAAGCTCATCCTTCCTTGAGTGCTGAAAAAACCTAAAGAATTTATTTCATTAACTCCTTTTGCAGTCTCTATTTCACCTCTTGAGTGAAATTGAGTTTGATGACCCATGGGTGATAAAACTAGTGGTGAAGATAATCTTTTTCCAAAAAAATTTTTTTTGAGATTTATTTTACCAACACCTTTTAGATGAAAAGGTTTTATTTTCAAATTTTGAAGATCAGTTATATTCTTGATAGTTGTAAAATTGTCCTCTGCACCTGATTGGAGCCAGTTAAACTTTTTAATGTTTATTTTTTTTTCAGCTAATTTTTCAGCTTCCCTAAGAGTAACAAAGCTTATAGAGTTCATTTTTTAAGATTTTATTAGTATTTTTAAGTAAATTTTTGATAACTTATTTAATTTAATTAATGATTTAAATCAATGCTTATGTAATAGAGAATTACAAAGTATGAATAATTACTAATTATAATCTGATATAACATGTGTGGCATAGCCGGAATTATCCCTTTTAAAAATAAAATTGATCATACTAGAATAGATGTTATTACTAATAGCATCTCTCACAGAGGTCCTGATCAAAAAAAAATATTTAAGTCCAAAAACTCTGTATTTGGATTTGTGAGATTAAAAATTATAGATTTATCAGATAATTCTAATCAACCCTTTTCATCTGATAATAAAAAAATACATATTATCTATAATGGAGAGATTTATAATTTTAAAGAATTAAAAGACGTATTTTTTTCAAATATAAAATTTAAATCAAAAGGTGATGGTGAAATTCTTCTTCATCTTTATCAAAAATTTGGAATTAATTTTTTAGATAAAATAAAAGGAATGTTTTCAATCGCAATAATTGACGAGAACAAAAATAAAACTTATTTGATCAGAGATAGGTTTGGTATCAAGCCCCTTTATTACTATTACGATAAAGATAAGTTGATTTTTTGTTCAGAAATTAAAGGCATCCTAAGAGGGCTAAATCAAAAAGGAGAATTAAATATAAAAGAAGCATTTAAATTTTTCAAACAAGGATTAATTAACTCTAGTAAGGAAACTTGGTTTAAAAATATTAACCAAGTAAAGCAGTCATGTTTCTTAGAAATAGATAATAATAACGTTGTAGAAAAACAATATTATTTTATTGATCAAAAAATTGATGAAAATAAAGATTTAAACAATAAATTTAGTTTTAAATATTATGTTAATGAGTTTAAAGAAAGATTATTAAAATCATTTGATCAACATAATATTTACGATGTCGAAGCAGGCGTTCATCTCTCAGGAGGAATTGATTCTTCTATACTCGCAGCGTTATCTAATTATTTCAAAAAAGATTACAAATCTTTTACTTTTGATTTTGAAAACTCGAAATATAGTGAATTAGAATTTGCAAAAAAAATTGCAAAAAGTGCAAATTTAAAGAACTATTCTACCCAACTTAAAGAAAGTAATCTAGAGACTAGTTTAATCAGTGTTTTAAATAGAGAATTTGAACCATTCTCATCCTTAAGAATTTTAAGCCAGCATAATCTATACGATTATTATAAAAATGACTCTAAAGTTATAATTGATGGTTCTGGTGGTGACGAAATTGGTGCCGGGTATAGTTACTATTTAATTCCTTGGTACCTTGACTTAATTAAAGATTTTAAAAAAGAAAAATTAAAAAATAGATTTTTTAAAGATGTTAATAATATTAAAAATCAAACTATAAATATTTCACAATTTATTCATGGATCATTTTCACAGTATAAAAATCCTGGTTCCTCAACAATTGATGGAAGTTTTTATAAAGCAGACAAATTATTTTCAGAAGAATTCAATTCTCTTTCCTACAGTCAAAAAATTGACAAGCCATTTAAAAGCCACTTAAGAAATGCTCAATTTGCTGATTTATTTTATCTTAAACTACCAAGATCACTGAGATACGCTGACAGAGGTTCAATGCACAATTCAATTGAAACAAGGGTGCCATTTCTAGATCATGATGTTGTGGAATGGTCTCTTCAAATTCCATCAAAATTTAAATTACTACAATCTCAACAAAGAATTACATTAAAATACCCCTTTAAAAATTATGTAGATAAGAAAATTTTATACTTAAATAAAAGAACAATTGCAGATCCGCAAAGTTATTGGTTAAAAAACAATTTAAAGGAAATGTATTTTGATATGCTTAATTCGAGTAATTTTGATAAATTTTCTATTTTTAATAAGAAAGAAGTAAAAGAATATTTTAATAAATTTATTAAATATCCAAAACATTTTAATAGTTTTTTGCTTTTTCAGATTTTTATATATGAACTGTGGTGCAAAAAAATATTAGAAAATAATTAAATGATAAAAAAAATTAAAAAAACCAATAATGATAAATAATAATTTTCTAAATTTTTTAAAAATTAATAAAAAAATTAATTATAAAAAAGGTAAATTTAAAATAATTGTGTTTGATAGACAAAGGATAGTCCCAAGTTTACTAAGCTCTATTTTTTCTGTCGCTTTAGCTCAAAAAAATAATTCAAATATTTTAATAGTTACTAATAAACTTAATACAATTTATACAAAGATATATTATAGCTTTGGAATTTCTGAGTTTCATTTTAAATTTTTTAATAGTACTCAAACATTATTAAGTTCATTAATTGAGACATTTTTTGGAATAATCAGAATCAAAAAAAATGGTTTTGAATGGTTTATTAAGAATTTTAAATTAAATAATATCTCATTTGGGGATTTAATATTTGACTCCTATATTAGGTTTGACAAATCATATTTAAACCCCAAAATAGATTTAAAATTTATAAGGATTTTTTTTATAGCTATTATAAAAATTAAAACAATCTACAGATTACTAAATAAAAAAAAACCAAGAATTATTATTTCAAATGGTGGGGGATACGCAACTTTAGGAGGTATTTCTTCAAGAATTGCAAATGAACTAAATATACAAGTAATTACACCTTACTTTGATAAAAAAAAAAATATTTCTTTTATAAACTCTCAAGATCAAAATTGTATGGTTTTGCCTGGTGGAGATATAAAAAAAATAAGTAAAAAAATATTACTTACAAAATTAAAAAATATTCCAAATAAGAAAATTGAAAAATATATTAAAGATAGAATCAACGCAAAAGTAGTAACAAATACTACAAATATTTTAGATTTGAAAAAATTAAATAAAAAAACTCTTCACTTTTCAAGACAAAATATTATTGAAAAAAAATTTAATAAAAGGAAAATTGATAAATTAATACTTATAGCGCCTCACGCATTTTCTGACTGCCCTCACATGGTAGGAGATATTTTTTTTAAAGATTATTATAATCAATTGTATGAAACTTTACATTTTATAAATAATTTAAATTTAAAGAATATAGGGTGGCTTGTAAAACCTCATCCTGGCAGTAAACGATATGGCGAGAATGGAATAGTTGAAAAAATAGTTAAAAACTTAAA
>MDTG01153274.1_pt1 | contig 14999 bp, 8 predicted proteins | sample 811421 | NCBI WGS metagenome assembly MDTG01 (sample SAMN05326645, study PRJNA326480) | marine metagenome | isolation source: seawater | place: Pacific Ocean: South East | collected 2011
TTATAAAAAAAGAAATTAGATATAGAAAATATTGTATTGATAATATGTATGATATTGAGTTTTCAATTGAAAATGATAAAATCTCTTTTTATGTAAAAAGATATAAATTTTTTGAATGTTTATTAAAAGATATTAAAACAAATTTAATTAATAATAAAATTTTTGATTTATATAATGAAATAAAAAAAACTAAAAAAAAAATATTATTAAATGTAACATCAATAAAATATTATGATAATGATTTTATTTTAGATTTATTTAAGTTAGGTTATTGGGTAAATTTAAAAATAAGTTCTTTAACTGATAATCAAGAAAAAGTAGAAACTTTATTACAAGATAATTATTTACAATTTTATTATTATGATATAATAATTTTTGATGCTAGTACATTTACTATTTTATTTAAGTATTTAAAGGAATCACCTGAAATGTATAAATATTTTTTAAATTTAAAAATAATAATATTAAATACATGTTTAAGTAGTGATAACCTATTTCACAAAGGAATAAGATTAGATGAATATTATGAATTTTTTAATGATAAAAAATATAAATTTAATGAATATATGGATTATATTTTTCCGCCTTTTTACCAAAATTTTGTAATAAATTATGATTATAAAATTTATGGTGATTTAACATCATATTTTAATAATAGATTAGTTTATTGGACTAGAGATATAAAAGATTTACAATCTAAAGTAAATAAATTAAATTTTTACAATATAATAACTGGTCCTCAATTACTAATTAGTAAAAAAAGTGATTTTTTATTATCAAAAAGTGATTTTATGGAATTAAAAGGTTTGGATAAATCTAAAAAAATATTTACACTTTTTATGTCTTTTCCAAGTCATCCAGAAGATGGAGAGTTCTTTACAAATAATTATTTTTTCTTACATAACTTAAAAAAAATACTTAATAATAATGATTATAATTTTGTAATTAAATTTCATCCATGTAGTATATTTTTTTATACTAGAGAAAAAGTATATACAAACGAATCAAATATTGAAACTTTAGATAAAATAATTAAATTATGTAATTATGAAGATTATGAAACTATTTTTGAACATGTTGTATATTTAAATAATAATTTTATATTATGTAATGAATATCATGATGAAATATGGCAATATACTGATAATTGTTTAGTATGTAATAGCATGTCTGCAATTACTTATCAATCTTATTTATTTGATATTCCATGTTTACAAGTATTAAAAGAAAGATGTTTTTGGAATAAAATATTCGAAAAAAATCACTTAGGTAAAATTGTATATTATGATGAATTAATGAAAAACTTTAATGAAATTATAATTAATTTTATAAATAAAACACAAGAATATAAAAATAATTACAAATATTATGATAACAATCCTATATATGGAAATACATTTAATAATATGTATCAAGAATTTCAAACTATTATTGATGACAGAATAAAAAATTTTAATAATTTTAATACTAATAATACATTAGTTCTTAATCAAGATTTTTTTACAAAATTTGGAGAACAATCTTTTAAAATAGAATTAAACAAATCAACAATTATATTATCAATAGAAAATGAAAATATACCATCAAGTTATGGTGTGAGTATTCCATTTTACCAAAAAAAATATAATGAAATAATAAATTTAAATTTTTTATGTAAATTAGAAAAATTAGAAAGTGATAATATTTTTCCAAAAATTTATACAGGAATAAAATGGATAACATTCGATAAGCCATTAACAACAAATTACCAGTTATATGAAATTAATGATAAATTTAATCTATATGGTACAAGTAGATGGCGATTATCTAGTACATCAAAAAAAGTTAATCAAAAAATATTCTTTGAAAATATAAATACCCCAAACAATGAATAATTTAAATATATTTTAGATTTTATAAATCTAAATAAAAATCACTAAATTCTATATTATTAATAATTTTTTTATTAATACTATTCAATATCTTATTTATCCATTCATCTTTATCATAAATATCTTCACAAACACTATCTGAATTAAAAATGTTATAATTACCTACATTTTTTGAAATTATTACATTACATCCATATTCAAGTGCCTCATATACTGTATTAGGTGATGAATCAAATAATGATGGTAAAATTAATAATTTACTATTCTTCATATAATCTAAAACTATCGAATTTGATTGTTGTTTTAAAATAGTTAAATTTTTTATATTCAAATTATTAAATAAATCACCATCACCTATAATTATTTTATTTATATCTGATAATCTTTCGTCTAATAATAATTCTTTAACAAATAATGAATTTTTTATTTTTCTACCAAAATTTGAACATACAAAAATTAAATCATATTCTCGTGACATGAAATTTTCACAATTATTATTTATTGGTTTTAATAAACTAGTATTAATTATTTTATTTTCTTTTATGTGCTCTTTATAATATAAATTCATTAAATCATTCGTTAACTTACTATTATATATAACTCCATCAACCATTTTTAATGTGTAAATTTCTTGTTCTATATTTGTAAACGTTGTTAGATTTTTACATTCATTTATTTTCTTTTTATAATAATCAAAATTATTTAATATTTTTTGAGCAGATGTTAACTCGTCATATATATTATTTAACATTGATGTATAAAAAACTCCTGATACTAAATAATATATTTTAGATTTAGGAAATAGTTTTTTACAAGTAATCGGTGCTAAATAATTTTTTGCATAGATTACATCAGGTTCTCCATCTAGATAATCTATTATTTTATTTTTAAAATTAGAAATATAATCATCTGAATATTTAATATATTGATTTGTTTTCTTATTATAATCTAGTAAATTACCATCCTTCCAAAAACATCTTATAAATGAAACATTACCTAATTTATCTGGATCAATATTAATTTTAGTTGTATCCTCTTTATTGCATAAAAAAAATACACAATATACTTTTATATTTTTACTTAATAAATATTTATTTAATTTATAAAGATTAGTTGCTGCACCACCATTTCCTGGATATTGAGTTGATGATAATAAAATTTTCATATATAATTATATATGAAAATTATAATTTACTTACTAAACTTCAATTAATGATATTCCCTGAATTTCAGTTGATTCACCTTGAACACTATTCGTACCTTGAAATAATAACTTATAAGTTGCTAATTGAGATATTTCAAATTCTGTAGTATATTTCTTCCATACATTAGTAGGAACTAATTTATTATTTCCATTAAATTTTAGTTTAATAAAATTATTAGATGAAGATAATGATATATCTAAATTATTACTTCCTGGTGCAATATCTCTACCACAAGCCCAAAGTGATAATCTATATTTACCTTTTAATTTCAAATTAATATTTATATATCTATTATTAGATAAACTTATACATTGATTATTTACCGGATAAGGTTTTTGATATCCATCATTTGATAAATTATGAATAAATGCATTAATAGTCCAATTATTAATATTTCCTGATATGTAATTATATTGATTATTAGGTATAACTAAATCTATATTATTATTAAGATTACTAGAAGTATCACTAAAACAATTAATTATATATATAGGTTCTGTATCTTCTGTTGGTTCTATATCTATATTATTTGATAAACTAGATTTAATTATTATACCATTTTTTGTATTAAAATAAATATTAGTAGTTATATCATCATTATTATCTTTAAAAAATTTACAACCATATTTATACAAAATAGTATTATTCTCATCTGGATTTGTATAATAATATGGATTAACATGATATGTAATATCATCTACTGTTAAATCATCTAATAATAACTCTTGATTTAATAAATCCTCCCAATTCTCAAAGTCATATGAATAAAATATTTTTGTACTAAATTGCATATTATTAATTCTTGATGTATTATTTACTAAACAACCACATGATAAATAATAAATATTATTTTTATAAATTATATCATCTAAATTTATTATTTCATCATTATTTATTGAAATATTAGATTCTATCCAATTTAGACCATCATCTGAATTAAAACATTTTATATTTTCAGAATCTAACTTACATAAAGTCCATAATTTATTATTAATAGTTATCATTGTAAAAGTACTTGCATTTAAATTTACATTATCCATATTTGAATTATTAATATTTTTACGTAATAATTGATTATTGTTTATATTTTTGTAATAAATAAATGTATTATCATTAAATTTAATGATATGTGGATTAATACCATTATCTAGTAATTTGTTATATTTCCAATTATTTTTATCAGTACTTTCTGCTAAATAAATATTACTATTATCTTCTAATACACTAAATACTAAATTATGTTTATTATTATCATATATACAATTACCTAAACTATTAATTGTAAAATTATTTGTGTTTTCAATTATATTTTTAATTATTTTATTATCTGAAGAATCATACATTTTCCAGTTAATTAATTCTTTAAATTTAATATTTTCAGTTTGAAAATCATTATTTTGTGTATTCCATAAAATTGTATTATCAAAATTGATATTATATATTGCATTAATAATTAAACATATTTGATTTGCATAAAATGCATCTTCTGGTGGTAAATTTGGTTTAATATCATATCTTATTGATTTAATCCAATTATTTACATGTATTTGTGTTTCACTTTCTGGATCATCTAATAATTTTTCATCAAACATTGTGTAATTTAATGTAGTATCATTTGATATAATTCCATCTATATCAACATTACTTGTTACTTTGGTTATATAATTAAATTTCATCCATTTATCATTTTCTCCATAAAATATCATTTCTTGATCTCCACTATTATCAACAAATCCATAATTTATCATTATTTTATTATTTAATTTAGATGGACATTCAATTTCTATTTTTACCAAATATTTGTTTTCAGTATCTGGAATAAATTTAAATTTTGGATAGTCACTATATGTTAAATTTAAACATCTAAATAAAAATCCCCACCAATGAAAACCAATTGCAGTTGCTAAACCACCACCATATTCAATTGTATCTCTCCAATCACCACTTAATAAGTCATTATTATTTTTTATTAATAAATTACTATTTTGAGATGCATTATTAGACACATATGAACTATTTGGTTTTAGCCAGGAACTAAATAAATCGTGTGTTAAATTATCTGTAGCTATCTTATCATTTTTTTTATTATAAAAAGTATTACTTGGTTTCCATGGTATTAAAAAATCAATATGATCAATCATTCCTAAACCGTTATTTCTAATTAATCTGACACCATCCATATAATATTTAGCACTATGTAATTGAGAACCTACTTGTATATGTGCATTATTACTATTAGCTATATCTAATAATTCATACCCTTCATTGATATTCCAAAAAAATGGTTTTTCTTCATAAATATATTTAATTCCTTTTTCAATACATTTTTTGGTTATATATCCATTTGAATGATGAGGTAAACTTATTACAACAGCTTTAATATCTTCTTTTTCAAGCATTTCTTCATATTTATTATACATAGTTATATTTGAATATGATGATGCTTTACTATTTTGAATGTCACATACACATGATACTTCTACATTATTTAAATTTAGTAAAGCATCATACATTCTAATCATACGTGGGCCTAAACCAATTAAACCAATCTTTATATTTACTTTATTATGCCACATATAATATTTTTCAATAAAACTATTATATTCTTCGTCTGAATAATATTTATATTCAGTATTTTGAAGTAGATTTTTTAATGATTCTACAGTATCAATTATTGCATTAATTACATTGGAGTTAGGATTATTAATAGTAAATAAATTATCTGATATCCAAGTTAAATATTTTTCTATTTCATATCTCATTAATTTTAATAACCATGTATAACCTTTTCTTCTTTCATACGATAACTCATATATTTTTGTATACACTCCATTATCTATGTCACCATATATTGGTACCGTTTTACCTCCATTATTTAAATATCTATCATAATGTGTTTTAATTTGAATTACATTTCTATGATAAATTTTTTTATCATTAATTACTTCTGAAAAATGTTCAGCAATATTCTCACATTTTTCAGTTATATCTTCAATATTATTATATTCATCTAATAAATTTAAAAATTTTGTATGATCTTCTTGTGTCCAATGATCGTAATATCTAGGATATAATGGTTCATCTGATTTGCTTTGTTGAGGTGTTAATCCATATACTTCTGAATGGTGAACAATAATATCTAATATTGCATTTTCAATATAGAATTCTATACAATTTGATACACTTTTAATTATATTTAGTAAATTTTCATCATTATTTAATGTATATTTTGTATATTCCATTAAGAATTGAAGTATATTTTGAGATTCTGCACATACACCTAATGGTTCAAAACTTCTACCTGGAACCGGTTCTAAGTTAGTATTATATACTTGAGCCCATCCTGTTTTTTTCCCAGTAATAACATCATCTAATTGAATATCTAAAACCATTTGCATACCTTTTTTTAAAAGAGTTTTACATTGTGATCTATATGATTCAGTTATAAAAGTAAAATCTTCATTTCTATTATCAATAATATCTAATAATAATATTAATATACTTCCTAAAGCTCCATCATTAACGAATAATGAAATATCAGGACTACTAGGTTCATAAAAATATTTAAATTCAGGATGTCTTATAAAATAATCTAATCCATTATTAAAAACTTTAATTAAAAAATTATCATTATTATGTTTAATAACTCTAGCTATAAATCGCATATATCCAGTTGTACAACCATCTTTAAATGAACCAAAATGAACTTTAAAATTTTTTTTTAAATTAATATAAGGATACCAACTCTCCCCCGCCTCTTGTGCATCTTTATATAACCAAATTGAACCTTTTTTATCAACATATATATCATCTGATCTATTTACAAAACAATTTGTCCAATAACATGGCCAAGCACCTAATTCTTTAGTCCAATAAAAATCACCAGATAATAAATCTTCAGAAGTAACTAAACTATTCCATTCTGGACTTGATGTACTTAAAGGTTGTACATGATCGAATGGTGTTCTACCTTCCCATATTCCATATTCTGGATTCAGTTGCCATGATGCCATATTATAAGCAATTTTTTTAGCATCATTACTTTTCCAGAATATATCATTACAATCTATTATTTCAGTATAATTTTTTTTTGATACTAAACTCATACATTCTTTTCTAAAATGAAAATCGGGTAAACTGTTATGAGTTACAAAATAAGAGTACCAATTTATACCTTTGCTACCTAGAGTTATATAATCTCTTGAAATATATAAAATAATGTCATTATCTGGATGTATATCATATTTATTAATGAATATATCAGAATATATTTGCTTAATTTTATTATTAATTTTAATCATTAATAATAAAATTATAAAAATATTTTTATTGATAACTTATTTTTCTTATTATTTTCAGAGATGAATAAATAATTATTTTAACAAAACCTGATATTTTCATACAATTTAAAACTTGTAGAATTACATTTATAATCTACTTTAATATTTAAAAACATAATCAGTACAAATACCATAACAATTTTTAAAATTATAATTATTATTTGTTACTCTTTCAGGCATAACACAGATTGATTTATCTGTTATTTTTTCTCCTGGACTTGTCCATATATTTCCTTTAGATGTTAAGGTACATTCATCATTATTATGAAAAAAACATTCTAAATTATCATTTTTACTCAGAATATAATATAATGCATCTATATTTTTACAATGAATAAACATTTTATCCTTATTATCTAACAAAAAAGAATACTCAATATTATATTGGGGTTCATCGTGTCCTAAATATAATTTATTATTTTCATACCATAAATCTAATTCTACATAATATCCTTTATTGATAGCATTTAATAAATATTTTGGTTTATTTTCTTCATGTATATTTTGACCATTTATATTACCTTTATGAGCAATTAATTTCATTTGATATATATATTAAATATATTTTTTATTAATAAAATATTTATAATATAACTTTATCGCCAATAACGCTAGGCACTTTTATTACAAATATATAACAATCTTCTAAAAATATGGGACAAGCTATTTCATATTTATCTATTATAAATATATCTCCTTCATTTATTTCTAAATCATTCAGAATCATTTTACCTTTTACTAAAAAATTTATTTCTTTTATATGTTCATGATAGTGAACATCCCACATTTCTCCTTTTTTATGAATTAAATATCCTGCTTCAAAAGTTTTAGTTTTATATGCTGCCGGTTCAAAATTACCTATATACCAGCCTCTAAACATATCCTTCATTTTATATAATTTTGTGTTTAACAAACCTTTTTCTTTTAAATATTTAAAATAACATTCAGGAGTTCCTGTAGAATAATATTTTTGATTTTCTGTTAATTTAATATTATAAACTAATTTGTTATTTTTAATTAAATTATCACATACAGTAGATGTATAATATTCATTTTTAAATTTTTTATTATTTTTAAAAATCTCATTATATGAAGATATAAAATCACTACCTTTTTTAAAATAGTGAACACCTACTAATGCATTATCACTTATAACTTCTTTTTCTATTATTTCAATTCCAATATTATTTTTATCAGTCTTTATAAAACTATTTTTTTTATCATTTGAATTATAAGTTAATACACAACAATCGTAATCTTTTGATTTTTTTAAAAAATTAGCACTATCCCATTCTAATATTTGATCACAATTAGTAATTATTAATTCATCATTATTATTTATATATTCTTTTGCGAGGTAACATGTTGAAGCGGACCCTTCAGTAATATAATCTATTTCAATAATTTTACAATCAGGCTTAATATTATTTAGAATATCTATTAATTCTTTATTAGATTCATTAATCTCCCGTCTTATAATAAAAATATAATTACCATCGATATTTAATGATTCAATCGCATGCTCTATTAGTGTCTTTTCATTTAGTTTTATTAACGGTTTTTGTGATTTGAATCCTCTTTTTGTGAATCTACTACCTTTACCTGCCATTGGAATAAGTATGTTAATATTTTCAATGTTATTCATTTTTCTAATAAGTTCAATATTAATATCTTTAATATTTTTAACATGGTATACATCACAACCAATTCCCTTTGCAGATATTAAACCATCTTCAGAATCTTCAAAAATTATATATTTATTAATATCACCACCAAATTCAGATATTGCTCTAATATAAGGTTCAGAGTGGGGTTTAGTATTTTTTACGTCATTATTAGTGATTAGAATATCAATATATTTAAATATACCTAAACTTTTTAATACAATTGTTGATGATATTTTACTACTGTTAGTCACAATACCAATTTTACATTTTTTTTCTTTTAAAAATTTAAATAAATTAACTTTATCTGGGTCATAATTTAATTTTCCTAATAAATTATTTGCTAGTTCAGTTTTTTTTTCATATATTATATCTATTTGTTCTAATGATATTATATTCTCCTTTAAAAGAAAATCAAGTTTTTTTTTTGTTGTAATAGAACTATTAAATATATCTAATAAATTTTTATTTTTTGTAATATCATATCCTGATATCATTTTTACAGATTCTATTTGTGATTGATGATGTATTTCTGTTGTATTTGCTAAAGTACCATCTAAATCAAATAAATAATTTAACCATTTCATTTATATGATTAAATTATATTTAAATAAAAAAATGTATTAAAAAAGTTAACTATTTTAATAATAATTAAATTTTAAAAATTATTTTATTTAAATTAATCGTTATTGAAATTTTTACTTTTTGTTTTATTATTATCGTGCATTCTATATCTATATAATGGTATTTTTAAATTGATTATGTTATATTTTTTACCTAATCTAATTCGAATTTCTTCTTCTTCTTTTTTAGTTTTATTTTCATTATATCCTCCTAATTCTAAAAATTTATCTTTATTATATAAAATTCCACAAGCAATAGGTTTACACTCAGCACTTTCTCTTGATATTTTTTCACCTAAATTATTAACATAGTAATAATCACATGATGCTCCTAAATATTCTTTATTACTCATTAAAAATTTATTAAGAAAGAAACATGTCCATTCATTAATATAATCATCTGCATCTAATCTTAAAAAATATCTACTCTTTGATTGTCTAATAGCTTTCATTGATGTTTTTGGAGTTCCTAAATTAATATCATTTTTAATTAAAGTAATATTTTTAATATATGGTTCTATATAATTCATAAGATTTGGTTCTGTACTACAATCATCTATTAAAATTATTTCTATATTAATATTTTTTTGTTCTAAACAACTTCTAATACATCTTGGGAGATATTTATGATAATTATAATTTGTTATAATTATGGATATATCTGGATTATTCATTTATATATAAATTTTATATATAAATATAATTAAGGATAAAAAATTATTTTTCTAATTTATTTTTTAACATGATTTCTGCTATTTGAAAGTCTAATTCAGTATCAATATCAATAGAGTCTTTATCTGACATAATATATGGTCTATTAATTTTTCCATACCTTGAAAATTGTTCTATTATAACATCTCTTTTCATTGAATAAATACTACCATTTCTTTTATAACATGTATTTAGATCCTGTCTACGAATACCTTCTCCTTCAGAATGTTCATTATAATAATCTTTAATTAAATCATTTTCTATTTTTTTAATTCTTAATGGATGCATTCCATCTAATTTATAGACTGCTGTTACACTATCTGCATTTGTTTTAACTATTTTTTCATATGCTTCTCTAATATGATTTTCATCTCTTAATGGTGAGACACATGGTAATTCAAATACATAATCATAAGTTTTATTATAAATTTTTTCACATTCTAATACTGCATGTTTTATTGCATCACGAGAAAATACATGATCTTTCGCTAATTCTTCTGGTCTCATAAATGGAACTTCTGCCCCACATTCTTTAGCTATATTAGCTATTTCTTCACTATCAGTACTTACAATTACTTCATCAAATATATTTGCATTTAAAGCAGCTTTAATAGTCCAATATATTAATGGTTTCCCATTCATTATTTTTATATTTTTTTTTGGAATACCTTTTGAGCCTCCTCTAGCTAATATAACAGCTAGTGTTTTCATTTATATAAGTAAAAAATATAAAAATAAAAACATTAGTAAAAATAAGAAAAATCTAGTTTTTCTAGATATTCTATTACATCTTTTTTTATTTTTTTTCCAATTAATTTATCATAATATTCAGCTGGTATACCCATGCGAGGTCTTAGTGCAATTATATCATTTTCTGAAATAATATCACCTTCTTTCATATTTTTATTTAAATATAAAGCTCGTCTGAATTCTGTTATTCTATTTTCATTCTCAATAGGTTCTATAGGAAATTTACCATATTTTCCTAATAAAACTTGAATTTGATCACGTCTATCTAAAAGATATTGTAATTCATTTTTAGTTAATGATATTTCATGATCTCTAAATTCTCTATTTTTATTATTATCTGTAAAATGAACTTCAATAAGTTTTGCTCCCATACTAATTGCTAATTCACACGCATAAGTTCCAACTGTATGATCTGAGTAACCAATTGGAACATTTAATTCATTTTGTAATGTTTTAATAGATAATAAATTTGCATACTCATCTTTTGGCTCTCCATACATTGCAACACAATGTAATACAACTAAATCATTATTTTCAATTAATTTTGGATTTATAGAATCAATAAATTTAATAGATTTTTTTACTTCTTCTAAATTTGACATTGCACATGAAATTATAATAGGTTTATTTTTTAATGCTAATTTTTTTAAAATTTGATAGTTTGTTAGATCTCCTGACCCAACCTTATAATAGGGAACATATTTATCTAATATATCAATAGAATTAATATCCCAGAATGAAGTCATAAAAATTTTATTACGAGATTTACAAATATTAGCTAATTCTTCAAATTGACTATTAGATAATAAAAACTTATCAAAATGCGTATGTCTATGAGGTGAATATTTTTTATTTATAAAACTATTTGTTTCGAATGTTTGAAATTTTATAATATCAACGTTTGTTTCAAGAGCTTCATAAAGTATTTTTTTACAATTATCAAAATTACCTTCATGATTCATTCCAATTTCAGCAATAATTGGAATTTTATTTTTTGAAAACCAATAATTCATATATATATATATATACATATGAAAAAAAAATATAAATATGGACAAAAAATAAAATTGTATTTTTATAATTATGTAATTATTGGTATATTAATTAATTTATATTCGAATATTGATATTGGTCTTGAAAATTTATTATCTTGATATTCTACAATATCATCTTGAGAATTATATAATAATATTTTATTTTCAGTATCATTTTCTAAAAGTAAGTTTATATATGCTTTTGTATATTCTTTATTATATTCAATGATTCCTAATATTTTTTTTACATTCATATTAAATTTCTCATATAAATTAATATTTAAATTTTTTTCACTTATACCTTCAATAATTCCATCTCTTCTAGATATATCATTCACTTTATAAATTATATGATTATAATAATTATTTGGTTCATAGAATTTACCACTCACTGAGTATATATTTGAATTATACATTTCAACATAAACTTTTACATATTTATCATCTATTTTTGAATTATTTTCCCATGATATTTCTTTTATATTATATTCATTTTCTGTTAAACTATCAAAATTACTAAATTCATTAATTGGATTATTATATATATCAACTAATTTAACATTAATAAATCCATTATTATTACATTTATAACTTAAAATAATTTTATTATCAATTACTTTGATTAATTTTGTATTAAATGTTGCATAATATTCAGTACTTAAATAAAATAATTCATCTTCATGACATGTATATTCACATAAATTATATTCGCTATTTTTGACTTCTGGATTATTTCTTATATGATGATTCAAAAATTTTAGCATATATAATTTAAATTGGTTATTATATTTAATTAATCCATGGTTTACAGGTAAAAAAGGACGTGATAAATTATTTTTATCTTTTTCATGATGTCCTCCTTTTGATTTATATGACAATAATGTTGATATCGTTTTAAAATTTATCCCATCTTTACTAATAATAATATTAAAATTTATTCTATTTGTATCATAATTATAATTTTTAACAATTCCTACTAGATAATTAGTATCTGGATATAGAAATATATTTGGAACATAATATGTATTTGAAATATTATTATCGTCAATATTTAGAATTTTAAATTTATCCCAATTTAATAAATCATCAGATGAAGTATATTCAATATTTCTGACTCCAGCAGCTGTATTTATTCTAAAATAAGCGAAATATTTATTTTTATAAAATACAACACTTATTTGAGTATCTGAATAAAACCCTTGACTAAAACCTGTTTGTAAACATAAATTTTTATCGGATAATTTAAATATATTTTTAATTTTTAAATTTTTTGTTATATCACTAATTATTTCATTACCTTCAAAATAAATTTTTGATAATGATGTCAAACCATTTGTGTAATTATATTTATTATCAATAAGCTCTCCATTTATTAATTCACGTTTAACTATTCCAATATCAATTTCAGTATTGTAAATAGTAGAATATATATTTTTTAAAATATTTATATTTATACATGTAGGTAATGAATTAAAATTATTATTATTAATATTATATTTATTATCTTTATTTAATAAAATTAAGAAATTTTTATATAAATCATAGTAAAAATGAATTTCTAATAATTTTAATTTATTATCTGAATTTGAAGCAACCATACTTTTTAAAATATTATTATGTTCAAAATAAATTTTATTATTTTTAAATTCTATAAATTTTGCATTATTTGTAATTGTTGTTTTTATTCCAGTAGTCAAAAATTTATCTACAGGTTTACCATCTTCTTTCTCTAATTTAAATTTTACTTTCATTTCATAATAACCTCCATATTTATATATATCTTTATTAAACATCATAAAATACTTTCCATCTTTTTGTTTAACACAATAAAATTTATCATCATCTATACTTAAATCAATATGTACATCTTTTTCATTCTGAATAACAGTTATATATTTTTCTTTATTATAAAATAGTGTAGTACCATTATGTTGCATAAATAAATATTTATTTTTATTAATATCATAATAAAGCAGAGAATTTTGTTTATACGATATTAATTCATCATTCATAGAATTTATATTAAAATTATATATTTCTCCATTATACCTATTCAAATATAAATTTTCTTCATCAATTATCTTATTTTCATATTTATTTATTAATGTAAATGCTTCCGAATTTGATTTTGGATATATACATTTTTTTTTCTTTTTAATCATGTTATTAAAATTAATAGTTTTTACATAAATATTATTATAATTTTCTAGATTAGTGTAATCAAAAAAAATTTCTTTTTTCATAATATATTTTTAAAAAGAAAATTTTAATAATATGCATTATTTTATATTTTTATATATATATGAAAATTATTTATAAATCTCAAGAAGATTTTGATAAAATAAAGAATAATCAATCTATTAATAAAATAATTCATTTTAGTGATTATATAAGTGAAATCATAAATGATAATTTTAATGAATTGTATGATCATACATGGACAGATTTTATATATGTACACCAAAGTTGTGAATTAGAATACAAACATATATTTTTTAAAAATATTTTAATTTGTAAAATAGAAATTAAAAAATTAAATGATCAAGTATTTTTAAAAGACTTAATTTTTGATATTATTAATAAAATAAAAAATGAAAGTATTATATTATCAATTTATTACTTACCTGATATAATTAATATTGATTATGAAGTTGATAAATTATTTGCTATTCAGGAATCTAATAAGGAATTAAATACTTTGTTTATAAAAAAAGAAATTAGATATAGAAAATATTGTATTGATAATATGTATGATATTGAGTTTTCAATTGAAAATGATAAAATCTCTTTTTATGTAAAAA
>MDTG01038357.1_pt1 | contig 14998 bp, 20 predicted proteins | sample 811421 | NCBI WGS metagenome assembly MDTG01 (sample SAMN05326645, study PRJNA326480) | marine metagenome | isolation source: seawater | place: Pacific Ocean: South East | collected 2011
TGATGATAGTGTAAACACTTACAGAGGCAAAGTAAGGGTAAACAAAGGTGCCACAGGTAGTAGAAACTACACTAGGTGTGACAGTTTAATGTTGGACAATAGTCTAGCAATCACACTACCAACAGTAGAGCAACACAATAACGAAAGTGTTGTTGAACATGAAGCAAGTACAAACAAAGTATCTGAAGACCAATTGTACTACTTAAACACATTAGGCATAGATGAAGAAAATGCTACTAATATGATCGTTAACGGATTCTGCAAAGAAGTTTTTAAAGAACTTCCTTTGGAATTTGCCGCTGAGGCAAGACAACTTTTAAACGTAACACTAGAAGGAGCAGTTGGATGATCAAAGTAAAAATGAACGACATAGGTGGCGAAACAGTAAAAGACACTGATGTATATAAACTCCAAGACAATAAATTTGGTAATAATTTAACATTAAGTAGCACGTTCTTAAGAGCAGGTAAAATGACAAACGGTCATGCTCATACTGGGCAAGAGGAAGTCTATATGTTTATAGACGGAGAAGGAGAAATGCAAATTGATGATGAGCGGTTTCCTGTTAAAGCAGGAGATGTAATTTGTATAGAGGACGGTGAGTTTCATAGAGTGTTTAACACAGGGCACTTAGGATTATACTTTGTATGTGTATTTGACGGAGGGCGGAACCATTAAGCCATTAATCATATGTGGTGGTTGTAGTTTTACACACTCGCCAGACAGTTGGGCACAGGTGCTAGGCAACTTTAGAATGCTATGGAATAATACAGCACAACTATATCACGACAATTGGTACAAGTATGGCAAAGATGAATGCGGTGCTAATATGGACAATGTGCCTAAGAACATTTATGATGTATGGGAAGCCGGAGAAGACATTACACAATATGCAGATGTAATGGTAGTAGGACAAGGTGCTTCTGGTAATGGTCTTAATAGCAGATTAATACGCAAAGCAATTGAACAAAATGCAGGAAGAAAAATAATTGTACTGTGGCAACTAAGTGGATGGCAAAGAAAAGAATATGCTATTAATTATTTAGATACTATAGATTATGACACAATAATAAACGAACATGAGGCTCATCATATGTACTCAATTGTTGATGCTCAAAGATTTAGAAACTGCACACACATAGATGGACTTGAACATGATCCAAAGTATCCTTCTGCAAATGGTTTTAGAATGAATGAAGAAATGGACCCTACTAATGGTCCAGAACTTACACCAGATGCATTCAGAAGCAACAGTAGAGTATGGCTGAAGCAAGGTGGTAGTTATTCTGGTTGGGACAAAAGAAGGTTATATGATTTCTTTAAAGAGGATAGTATAAACCTTGACACAACTGATAATCAATGTATTAGAAATTTAGAAACAATTGAATATATGAAATTATTTTGTGAGTCACGCAATGTGCAATTACTTACTTTCCCAGGGTGGTATTGGACTTGGATGGGCAATTTTCATACTGTAGGAAGTGTAGAAAATAGTTTATTCTCTAGAGACATATTAGATCGTTTAACACTTGATGCAGTTGATAATATAGATGGCTTTGGTGGTATTGCAGAATGGTGTATAAAAGACGAAAAGTATAAAGGTACTAGCACAAATAATATGAATCCCACAGTAAACCTTAGTAGTGGTTACGAATGGGACTCAAACGAAACATCTAGTGTGTATGAGAAAGCACAACTAGACGATGGCACTTGGTGGTGCGGTAATCACCCAAGTGCATATAGTCATGCAACATTTTGCAACGGATGGTTAAAACCAAAAGTTAAAGAAATGCTTGACAACATACTATAAATTAGTATATAATATAAACATGAAATTCCAAGACTTTAGTATTACGATAGACGGCAAACATTTACTAAAAAACTTTAGCAAACTGGTTGCACCGGGAGAAACAGTAGTTATCATAGGCCCCAATGGCTGTGGTAAGAGTACCTTTGCACATGGTATAATGGGAAGAGAAGACATTGAAGTAGAAGGTTCTATACAACTTAATCACAAAGAAATTACTGATATGGAAACGTTTGAAAGATCACAAGAAGGCATATTTGTTAGTTGGCAAACACCACCGGAGTTGCCTGGTGTATCTACGTTTGGATTAATTAAAGAAATAAAAGATATTAAATCTAAAGACATTGGCAAAGAACTAAAAGAGTTTAAGAATATTTTAAATGATGTAGGATTGCCTGAGGAATGGACAACTCGACCTGTTAATGTTGGTGGTAGTGGTGGCGAAAGAAAAAGAGCAGAACTATCTAATTTACTAACACTAAAACCTCAATGTGCAATACTAGATGAAATTGATACAGGACTAGATTCAAATGGATTAAGACTGGTTGTTGATGTAATCAATGACAGAAGAGAAAATAACTTATGTACTATGCTAATAACACATAATATCAATACTGTTCAAAACTTAAATTACGATTACGGATTAATGTTTGAAAATGGTAAACTTATTGAAGTAGATAGTAATACAGTTGAACAGAAATTGAAGGACGGATATGGCTAAATCATGCGAACAGTTGTTAGATGTACTAATGGATGTTGGCGACTCACAATGGTCAATTAATGCTACAAAAGAAAATCTTAGTAAATCATTACACAAATTACTCACACCAATAAACTATAAACACGAAGAATTCTCGTCTGCTGTATTTAAAAGTTTGTGGACAAAAGAATTAGAATTTCCTTTCTTAAATCAGCAAAGTAAGGCTACTATATACAGCAATGGCTTCAATGATGAAGTGCCTGAGAATGTAAAATTTATGACAGGACAACTTGAAGGTAATTATGAACTAGCAGACTTTGGTGGACACCTTTGGCACGATGACGGTGGTAAACATTCAAACGTATATGATTATTACAGCAAAGTTTTAGAAGTATTAGAAAATAGCACTACACCTGGTTTACTAGCATGTGCATTGACTGGCGGTACAAGTGTTTGCATGTTAAACACATGGAAAAACCATTACACATTAAAGTTTAAAAATCAAGACACAGGCAATGAAAACAGTTCACTAAATGCAGGTGTTTACATTGTGCATATCAGAGATAAATCAAATATTACAATCAAAGAAAGTATTGAAAATGCTAAAGACATGTATTTAAACAAGTGGGTATATATTTTAGGCTATGGTGCCAAACTAGAACTTACACGAGAACTTATAAATGGCAATGGACTAATTGACGATGTTAGCATAATTCAATATCCTGAAAGCGAACTAATTGTTAATACATACGACAAAGATCCACAATGGAGACATTTAGATATTACTGCATATCAAGATACTAAGACAACAATCAATGGTAGTGTGTTATGCAAAAACTCTAGTTCATCGCATAATGTAACTGTCAACCATAAAGGAGATAACGGTTGTAGTACAATAAAATACAACTCTGCAATATACAGCAACAATGTAGCAGACTTCATTGGAAGTATAAATGTTGACAAAAGAGCAGTAGGTACACAGTCCAATATGATTAATAAAAATTTATTAATGGACAAAACTAGCAAGGCAAAATCTATTCCGAAACTAAATATCAATACGAAAGAAATAGAATGTACACACGGTTGCACAATAAGTAATATTGATGAAACAGAATTATATTATTTAGAAACACTTGGTGTAAGCAAAAGCAAGGCAAAAAGGATTATTGCCGACGGACACATACAAATATGATTAACAGCAACACACGATATCACTTCAAGGCGTTGCAAAGTGGTAAAGTATATTTAGATACTGCGGCCACTAGTTTAACACCTGATGTTGTTGTTGATAAGATGGCCGAATACTACAACGAATATCCTAGTAATGTACACAGAGGTAATTATGCTTGGGGCGATGTTGCTACAGCAGAATACGAAGGTGTCAGAGACAAAGTAAGAGAATGGTGTAATGCTAATAACTATGAAATTGTATTTACATCAGGTGCAACATTTTCTTCTAACTTAATTTATTACAATCTAAAAAACTTAGGTGTAACTAAATCTATTATAAGTTTAAATGATCATCATGCCAATATAGTACCATATAGATTGCATAATATACAAGCAGAACAAATACCAGTACCAGATAACGGAGTATTTAATGAAGAAGAACTGTTTAAATACGGGCCACTAGACGCACACATTTTGCATATAAGCGGTGTTTTCAATGCAACTGGGCAAATACTGGATATAGAAAAAATTACGCACAGAGCAAAAGAATTAGGCGGTCTTGTAGCATTAGATATGAGTCAACATATGAGTCACGATATATTAGATGCTGATAAAGTTAATGCAGACTTTTACTACTGGAGTTCACATAAACATTACGGACCAACAGGCACAGGCATAATGTTAATTAAAAAAGATATAGCAGAACACATGGAACCACTAATAGGTGGCGGTGCCCAAGTAAGCAATGTTACAGAAGACAAAGTTGAATTTTGGGAAGTACCATTAAAGTTAGAAGCAGGTACACCAAACATAGCAGGTGTAATAGGCACTGGTGCTAGTATAGACTTTATGCAAGAAATAGGCATGAATGTTATACACGAACATACACAAAATCTTTTAGGTATGTGTATTAAAGAATTAAGAGAAAGAAAGATTCCTATTATATGTGACGAACTACCATTAGACCAACGTGGTGGACTAGTTAGTTTTACAATACCAGGACAGCATTCATTTGATGTAAGTGTTGCATTAGGCTTGAAAGATATCTATGTTAGATCAGGTAAATTATGTGCTCACCCTGTAGTCAACAAACTATCAGACAACGGAGTTATTAGAGTGAGTGTAGGCGTAAACAACAACGAAGTAGATATTGCAAGATTCCTAGGAGCATTAGATCAAGTACTAACATATGGATGACCTACAAAAATTCATAGCCAGTAAAGTAAAGGCAGAACTCAGCAAAATATTTGATCCTGAGATACCTGTTAATATTGTTGACCTAGGACTAATATACGAAATAGAAATAAACAAAGAAATGGACTGTCAAGTTATGATGACGTTGACAGCACCTAATTGTCCTGCCGCTGAAATACTACCAGCAGAAGTTCATGCCGCGGCGGCAACTGTAGAAGGCATTCAAAAAGTAAATGTTGATATAACATTTAATCCACCTTGGACACCAGAAAGAATATCAGAAGAAGCAAGATTCACATTAGGTATTGAATAAATACTTGCTTACGCCACAATAGGTGTAAAAGGAAATATATGAATATAATAAATCACATCACTAACAACTTGAGAACAGTTTTAGTTGATAGATGGAAAGACTGGAGCGGAAGAAGTAATAGACCAGAATATTGGTTCTTTACATTGTACGCAAGTCTGATTGCTTTTGTGGCGATGGGAATAGATTACGTTATAGGTTTTCAATTCTTTAATTGGTTAGACCCATTCTCAGAAAGCAACAACGCAGGAATATTTGTAGCGGTCTGGATAATAGCAACATTACCAGCATCACTAAGTGTTACTGTAAGACGACTACATGACAGAGGTCATAGTGGTTGGTGGTTAATTGCTTTTATGATTCCAGTGCTAAACTTAGTACCATTATATTGGTTAGTAAGATCAGCAAAGGACACACCAGAAGCAAAGAAATACAAAAACCCATATGGAAAACTACCTAAATAGGAGAAAATAATGTCATCAATTAAGAGAACAGTACCAGTAATGGATTTTCCAGTCAGAGTTGAAACTGATGAGAATCCAGGATGGAAATGGGACACCTTAACGTATGACCAAATTTTTGCAGGTAAAAAAGTTATAGTATTTGGATTACCAGGTGCTTATACTCCTACTTGCACAACTAATCAATTACCAGGCTATGAGGCGTTCTATGAGCAATTCAAAGCAGAAGGCATTGATGAAATCTTTTGTTGTTCAGTAAATGATACATTCGTAATGAACTCTTGGTTCAGAGAAGTTAATGTAGAAAAAGTTAAGCCAATGCCAGATGGCACAGGCAAGTTTACTAGACAAATGGGATTCTTAGTTGATAAGAGTGTCATAGGTTTTGGACTTAGGAGTTGGAGATATGCAATGATCGTAAACGACGGTAACATCGAAGCAATTTTCGAAGAGCCTGGTTACAGCGATGAATGTGCAGATGATCCATATCAAGTCAGTGATCCAAACACAGTTTTACAGTTTATCAAATCAGGTACATTACCTAGCATAGACGAAGAAGACGAAGAATAATTTAAGGGCGGCCTGTTCGCCCTTTTATTTTTAAATCCACATAATAAATACTAGCATGTCCACAAAACACATCACAGATGTGCTGTTCGTAGTGCAGGCTAGAGTAAACAGCACAAGAGTACCAAGAAAAATGATTAGACCATTTGCTAGTACTAGTTTGATCGATGTGTGCTTACGCAAAATCAAAAAGTCCAAGATACCACAAGAACAATTTATACTCAGTGCTAACGAAATTCATTTGAAACGATTAGCAGAACATCACGGACTTACTGTATTTGATAGAAGTGTTAAAAGTGCTAACGAAGAAAAAGATTTACAATCATTATACGAATGGCATGATAAGTTTCCACAATACAAATATGTAGTGCTAATAAATGCATGTAATTTATTTTTAACTGTAGAAACAATTAACAATTTTATTGATACATATCTTAACTCTCCAAACGATGGACTGTTTGCTGTTACCAATAAGAAAAATTACTTTTGGAATAGCAACGGAGATCTCATAACACCATGGCCAGAAGGCTACGAACTAATGAATACAAAAGCAGTAACACCAACATACGAAGGTGCTCATTGCTTGTATGCTAGTAGACTAGACTTAATAGAGCAAGGTAGTTTTATGGGCAAGGCACCATTCGAAAAAGACAATCCAGAGATATTCGTTATAGACGAATTTGAAAGTCTTGACATTGATTACGAATGGCAATTTGATTTATATACATCGTATTGGATGAAGTTAAATGGTTAAAATAATAGCAGAAATAGGAATCAACCACAACGGCGATTTAGATCTTTGTAAGAAGATGATAGCCGCGGCCAAAGAGGCTGGTGCAGATTATGTAAAGTTTCAAAAGCGAGACCCAGACATCTGTGTACCAGAACACCAAAAGAATGTAATGCGTCAAACACCATGGGGTGAAATGACATACTTAGAATATAAACACAAAATAGAATTTGGTAAAGAAGAGTATGACGAAATTAAAGATTACTGCAACTCACTTGACATAGGATGGTTTTTAAGTGTATGGGATATTAATAGTTTACACTTTGCATTACTCTACGGCAACAGGCTAGTAAAAATTCCAAGTGCCTTAGCAACAGATAAAGATCTAGTTAGAAGAGCAGGCAGTAACTTTGATAATGTTATTGTTAGTACAGGAATGTGCGAGTTTCAAGAAGTTGTACAAATGTCTAAAAGATTTGAACTCACAAGAAACTTAATTTTATTTTATACTGTAAGTGCCTACCCGGCTCCTATTGATCAACTGAACTTAGACACAATAGATTTATACAAACAGTTTGGATTCAAAATGGGTTATAGCAGTCACGATGTGGGTGTATATCCTGCGGCGGCTACAGTACTTAAAGGTGTTGACTACATAGAAAAACATTTTACTACAGATAAAACACTATGGGGCACAGATCAATCTGCAAGTATGGAACCAAATGAACTTAAAGAATTAGTAGAGCAAGTTAGATTGCTAGAGCAAACAAGAGGTACAAGATTTGATGTACTGCCTTGTGAGGAACCAAATAGAAAAAAATTAAGACCATGAAGATTGCATATTGTTTAACAGGTTTAGTAGATAGCGAGTTAGAAACTATACATGGCCTGAATGATATAAGTGAAAGAATAGAAATAGATTTTTTCTGCCATACATGGGACGATCCTAAAAATCCAGGTAAAGGCATTATTGACGAATACCCTTTTATAGCAACAGCAACTTCTACATACAAGGAATTTGAAGAGCACATTTTATCTATTCCTAATATAGCAACATTGTATAAAAAATCAAACTCTGGCAAAGATATACATCATTTTGTAAGAACACACTTGGCACAATTTTACAGCACAATACAATGTATCCAACTAGCACTTAACCACAGTGAGTACGACCTACTTATAAAAGCAAGATCTAATTTGAGATTTGAAAAAGGTCTAGCAAGTGTATTCCCAGAGAATGCAGAAACAAATATAGTGCCTGCATTAGAAAGGCACCCAAGAGCATGGTATCATTTTCAACAACCGGATAGTGACGACAGACCAAATACTAAATGGGACAACTGGCCCGAGTGCATACAAGATGTATCTACTGTATTTTCTCCCTCATTTACTTTTCCACTTTGGCAATACGGTGCTCCATTCTTAGATACACTATTTGGCATGGAACCTAAGTTTGCAAAAGAGCATATTCTACACGAAGACTTTCTTAAAAACATAATAAATACGTTCATTCACTTTGCATTAAATGTAGATACACTAGCGATGGAAGCCGACAAAGTTTGGTTCAAATACTTAATGGATAACAGAGTAGCAATATTTGGTCTTCCTTTAGATATGTGGATGAAAAGAGAGAGAAAAATAATAATATGATTGTAATATGGGGACTAGGTTCAGCAGGTGGTAGATATAAAAAAATTGCCAACGACTTAGGATATACAACTAAAATTTTAAAAAGGCAAGACAACGGAGATAGTTTTGATTTTGACACACTAGACTTATCTAATATAGAAGCCGCAATCATTTGTACTCCTACAGTATTCCACAAAGAACAATCAATAAAATTTTTAGAAAACAATATACCTGTGCTATGTGAAAAGCCAATAGCACATACATATCAAGACGGTAGAGAAATAGTAGATGTTGCTACCAAATATGATACAAAATTTATGGTAGGCTATAATCAAAGATATTATACTGCCTACAGAAAGTTTCAAGACCCTTGCTGGGGTAAACCTATCTATGCAGAAAGTGTATGGAGTGAATTAGTTTCCGGGTGGCATCCACACGAAGACTATAGAGATTCATATGCTGTTAGACCTGACTTAGGTGGGGGTGTACCGTTGACTTTAAGCCATGACTTTGACTGGTGGACAGGTCTTTTTGGTGACTTAAATGTATTAACAGTACACCACTCCTCAGGGGCTCTTGATGTTGACATATCAACAAGTTATGACATAGTATTAGAAAATAATGATAAAAGCATTATGGTTAATATGCATTTAGATTACGAGGGCAGTCCTCCAGTAAGATACTATAAAGTAGAATACGAAAACGGTATGTTGATGTATGACCCAATTGAAGCAACATGTACTTTTACTCACAAAGATGGAAGTGAAGAACACATATTACTTGCTCCGTATAGTGCAGAAAGAAACATGTCTTTTGTAAATACATTTGTACGTTTCATGGAGGAAATAGGAACTCCAAACCATATGTCAGATTGGGAACTAGGATTAACTGCATTAGAAATTGCAGACACAGTAGAGAATTGGAAATGAATTATAGAGTATTAGTATTAGGCAGTGGCATTATAGGAAAGCAAGTAAAGATTGCGGCCACACAGATGGGTTACGATGTAGCAACTGTAGATATCAAAGGTGCAACATACACAATAGATTTGCGTGATCAAGAAAAGTTTTTAGAAGTATTAGAAGAATGGCAACCAAATGTAATTTTTAATACAGCAGGTAAAGATCAAAAGTTAGGTGACGATGCTAGTCCATTACATGAAATGAAAGACGAGGACTGGAAAAACTTGTTTGGTCATAACACTGACTTGCTGTTTAATGTAGCAAGAACATCTTTGTCTTACTTTATGAAAAGTAATAAAGAAGTTAAGAAATTAATTTTTACTCCTAGCACATATAGTTTTACTGCACCTAATCCTAATTTTTATGATGATAACTTTGTAAAAAGTTTTGCGTATGTAGGCTCACAAAGTGTGTATGTAAATTTAGTACAGTACATTGCAAGTTATTATGCAGACAATAATATAACATGTAACGGATTTGTACCACACTTGGTAATGGAAGATTTAAACAAAGTAGATTCTATATACTCCCCTATAGGCAGGACATGCCAACCAGATGAACTTATACCTGTACTAAAAATGTTAATGGACAAAGATAATTCATACATGACTGGAGAATTTATTAAAGTAAACGGAGGATGGTTGTGCTAGATATAATTAAAAGTTCACTTAGAGATAACGATCCACAAGGTGGTATAAAAAATATTGTACTATGGTCTAATAGTCATGACCTTGCACAAGAATATTTTACAGATGTATTAGAAAAAGAAACAGGACACAAATGGGTAGGTTCATTAGATGTATCATTACACAATATTCCTGTGTGGCAACAAATTATAAAATTTACTAGAGAAAGTCCTTGGTGCTTATCAATGACACCAGCAGAATTATTTTTAGGTGAGTACGAGTACGGTGTAAGTGAAAATTTAAAAAAGACACATGAGCAACAATTTAAATTATGGCTTGAATCAAAAGAAATTGTTTTTATACAAATTGATATACATACAGATATGGATAAACTACAACATCCATACATAATTAAACATGAGCAGTGGTAACTTAGTAGCAATAGATTTTGAGATAGCAAGTACATGCAATGCTGTATGTCCTGTTTGTATCAGGCGTAACCACGGGCAACTTGCAGAATTTACACAACAATATAGAACAGCAGAAGAAGTACAACGCATATTATGTGATATTGTACAACAGTTAGAGCATATACAGTTTTGCGGTAACTACGGTGACCCAATGACTAATCCTGAGATACTAGATATATGCGAGTGGATTAGAAGTGAAAACGAACATGTAAGTATGCGTATCAGTACTAACGGTGGCATAGGTAATCCCAAACACTATAAAAGACTAGGACAGTTAGGCGTACATATCATATGGGGCATTGATGGTGCTAGTAAAGAAATAAACGAATTACACAGAGTTAGAGTTGACTATAACAAAGTAATGCGTAACATGGACGAGTATATCAGTGATATCAAAGACGGTACATATCATGAATGGCAATATATTGTGTGGCAAGAAAATGCACACGAACTTGAAGATGCTGTTAAAGTTGCATACGAAAAAGGCATCAAAGTATTTTATATCAGAAGGCCAAATGGCGCCGACTGGGGTCCAGTACATGTATATGACTTCCAAGGCGAGCATACACACTTGTTACATGGTCCTACTGAAACTGATTTATTAGATACACACTGGGAACTAAAAACACAATACCCAGAGTTGTTACAACGCATACAAACACAGAATGTATTTGTAACGCCTGTACGCAAAGCAGAAGCAGTAGTGCCTCCAAAAATAACAGGAATACCATTTCCTTACAATGCACCTTACAGTGAATTGCTAGATGAAGGTGAGCAGGCTCTTGTTAATTCTATAACTGATCAAACATGTTTTAGTAAAAACTTTCATAAACCCGATGACTTAACAGAAGATAAACATTATGTGTTTATAGGATTTGATAATAATGTATATCCATGCTGTATGATAGGAAGTAATGTTGCACAGGCAAAATCTATTATATTCGAAGGCGGACCCATTAATTCTATATTAAATAAAATAAATACAGTTGGAGAGAAAGCATTTAGTGTCGAACACAATACACTCAAAGAAGTACTTGACAGTGGTGTATTAAATAAAACATACTTCGACAACTTGCAAAACAATGCAGATGCTTTTTGCAAACTCACATGTGGTAAATGTGATAATAACAAGTACAAGGTAGTATAATGAACGAACTAAGAGCAAGAGACTTTATAGATTGGGAAGCCTTGCGTAATGCAGAAGTAAAAACACATCCATATACATACTGCGAAGTTGATCTAATCAAACCTGAGTTTTGCGAACTAATTTATGAAGAACTAAAGCCAGGTTTCTATGATGCATTTGAACCTGGAGTAAATGACAGGGACGGTGCTTTTCCTGTGTTTGCTACTGGAGATATGAATAGTTCATATGCAGGAGACATGCAAGATGCTCTTAATACATGGGACGACTGGAACGACTGGTTTATAGAAAAGTTTGACAAAGACTTAGGACTATCACATGAAACATGGCCTAGGTTCGGCTATCAAGGTGCAAACCCTGATATGAACTTTGAACCTCACACTGATGAAATAGGTATTACAGAAGTATGGGCAAAAGGACTAATATACTTACATGATTCAGTAGGTACTAAGATGTACGAAAGCGAATTAATTACACACAGAGAATTTATAGATCAACACGGTAATACTGTATGCAATCCTGTGCCAGAACCTTATTACAAAGAAACTGTAGAATATAAAGAGTCAAATGGCATTGGTAAACTGTTCTTATTCAAATGTGACAAACAAAGTTTCCATGGAACAGACTTTTCTTCATTAAATAAAGAGTCAAAAAGAATTATACTTGCCGGCACATTCAAATAAATATTTTACATGAAATGTAGAATAATATGGAAATTTATCCCTATACCTATTTTTATAACTAACTGGATGCCAGAAAGATTCGCTGGATATCATGTGTTTGACATAGTATTAATCAGACCCGAATACGCAGACGACGAAGGATTAATACAACACGAACTAACACATGTAAAGCAAAATTTAAGAACACTTGGCTGGTCAGGATTAAGACAACTATGGGATAAAAACCACAAATTAAATAGAGAATGCGAAGCATACGCAACACAATTATTATATGTACACGATAAAGATTATAAGGTCATAAAGACAAGATTCGTTAATTTCATGTATTCAAAATACAATTTAGGCATGAGCAAGAACTTTATTAGAAGAAGGTTCGATCAATATATAATACACGAGGTGGGGCGGAAGGTATAGACTCCGGCTCCGGTTAAAGTGATTTTTTACTTCTCGATTGGATAAAGGACATTATAATGGCAGGCAAACTATGGATAGTAGGTGACAGTTTTTTTGCTAGAAACAGAGACTTGGACCGCGGAGAACCTTTGCCTGGTGCTTCTTGGATAGACACCTTTGTTGCTAACTGTGAACTAGACTTCAACTGGCACACTAACAGTATGAGTCAGGGCGGTGTTAGTAATGCTTGGATTCTATACTGTTTGTATAGGGTTAAGAACAATCCAAACTATAACTGCGACACAGACACTATATTGTTTGGTGCTACCACTGTGGATAGAACTGTTACTAGCAGTAAGCCAGAAGCAGACTTTGATATCAATGTAGGACTAGATAACTTGCGAGAGAATCGCGTTAAAAACATAACCATAGAAGGCATGCTCAGTATGAAAGCAGAAAAAGAGCATCGTGCAAGAATCATACTAGAACGTCAATGGCATCCGGATCTGTTACACAATGCAGTAGAATACTACAGCACAAATTGGAACTATGGTTGGCAACATTTTATGCAATGTAATTGGATAGACTGTGCTATATCAGACATGCGTAGCAGTGGCAGTGACATAGTGTTTCATCGTGGCTGTATGTACATGTGGCACGAAGGACTGAGTTTAGATCAAGCAGATCGCCAATACGGAGACCCAAATTACAACTGGCGTAACTTAGACTTATTTGATGTGCCCAGTATGACACTAGGCATTGACAGTATGGAAGATGTGTTTAAATACAACAGTCATATGTCGCCTAAAGGTTCAGAACGATATGGTAAATTATTCACAGAATGGTTTAAACAGAGATGATAGTAGAAGATTTTTTAAACAGCATAGGGTGTAATCCCAATGACACACGCAATAAGTTTGCAGAAACCAACTCAGTATTGGGTGTGAACGCACCACAACAATGGGTAAACTTCTATGACAAATCACTGTTTGCGTATGCCAAGGGCGGACATCGTGTGCTCAAGGGCATAATAGACCTCAGCAGTGATATTAAAACTGTGCAAATAACTAAAACACCTGTGTACGACACACAGTATATACCCATTACAGATCCTGCGTATCATTTATACGGAGGATACTTTTCCAGCACATTCACTCCACATGATGACATAGTATCGCCGTATTATCAAACAGGAGATATAACTGTGGGCGACATTGTTGCTAGACATACTGCTGACTTCGATGCAGAACAAAAACAAAAGTTTCTGTTTGATATATTTGATCAGATACTATCAAAGATCAACAGTGGCAGTATGGTGTATGACGAACACATGTGTGGCTTACCAACTAGATTAGTAGATGCTTATCGAGACTGTGACTTTGATATAAATAATGTCATAATACTAGATTTACAGAGACACGGTACAGGTATATTTTTACAGAACTTTCAACACTTAGAAAAATGGAAACAACTTGAATTATTTAAGTTTGCATCACAACATTCTTTTATGCATCAACATATTTCTATTGCATTTTTAAAATGGTATAGATGGAACAGCAAACAACTTATGAATAAATTTAATAACGAATACTGTTTATATGACTACTTCAGAGATATCAGTATTGAACAAATAGCAGGAGGTCAAAAATGACTAGAACAGTAAAACCACATTCAGAAAAATTAGATGATGTGATAATCGAAACAGCCAAAGGTCAAGAGTTCACAGTTGGCGAAATCAAACACTCAAACAGAATACAAAAGAGTGCAACACCAAAACAGGATTTAAGTTGGTATATCAAATGGACCAGTAGTATGTTTATACTAGCAAGTATGAGTATCAGAGGTATTCCAGAACTTGCTACTTGGGATATCAGTCTCAGTCTAGTAGGCGTAGCAGGTTGGATGTGGGTAGGCTTCTTGTGGAAGGACCGTGCTCTTATATTGCTTAATGGCGTAGGTATTATATTGTTTACTAGAACATTGCTACAGGATTATCTGTTAGTCTAGAAAATGTTTCTTGCTGTGACTGTCGTGTAGTCCACGACTGCCTACATAACTCACTTTACTAAATCTATCAACACTATAACGATGTATGTGTTCTGCTAACACATCTGTCATCATCTCTGTGGGTATAAAGTCACTGCTGAGCCAA
>MDTG01242385.1_pt1 | contig 14997 bp, 8 predicted proteins | sample 811421 | NCBI WGS metagenome assembly MDTG01 (sample SAMN05326645, study PRJNA326480) | marine metagenome | isolation source: seawater | place: Pacific Ocean: South East | collected 2011
AAGAGCGCATGGTGCGTGACAGCGCCCAGCAGTTTGCCAATGACAAGTTGGCCCCGCGTGTTCTTGAAGCCTTCCGTAACGAGCAGACTGACCCGGCGATTTTCCGCGAGATGGGTGAAACCGGCCTGCTCGGCGCGACTATTCCCGAAGCCTACGGCGGCAGTGGCCTGAACTACGTGAGCTACGGCCTGATTGCGCGGGAAGTTGAGCGTATCGACTCCGGTTATCGCTCGATGATGAGTGTGCAGTCGTCGCTGGTCATGGTGCCGATCTACGAGTTCGGCAACGAAGAAACCCGTCAGAAATACCTGCCTAAACTGGCCAGTGGCGAATACATCGGTTGCTTTGGCCTCACTGAACCCAACCACGGCTCCGATCCTGGCGCGATGGTTACCCGGGCGCGTGCAGTTGACGGTGGCTACCGCCTGACCGGCAGCAAAATGTGGATCACCAACAGTCCGATTGCGGATGTATTTGTGGTCTGGGCCAAAGATGATGCCGGCGAAATCCGCGGCTTCGTTCTTGAGAAAGGTTGGGAAGGCCTGAGCACGCCGGCGATTCACGGCAAAGTAGGCTTGCGCGCCTCGATCACCGGCGAAATCGTCATGGACAACGTGTTCGTGCCAGAAATTAACGCCTTCCCGGACGTGCGTGGCCTCAAGGGCCCGTTCACCTGCCTCAACTCTGCGCGCTATGGCATCAGTTGGGGTGCGCTGGGCGCAGCCGAGTTCTGCTGGCACACCGCCCGCCAGTACACGCTGGATCGTCAGCAGTTTGGTCGCCCGCTGGCGGCAACTCAGCTGGTACAGAAAAAACTCGCAGACATGCAGACTGAAATCACCATGGCCCTGCAGGGTTGCCTGCGCCTGGGTCGTATGAAGGATGAAGGGACTGCGGCCGTTGAGATTACCTCGATCATGAAGCGCAACAGCTGCGGTAAGGCGCTGGACATTGCCCGCGTCGCCCGTGACATGCTCGGCGGCAATGGTATTTCGGACGAGTTCGGGGTGGCCCGCCATCTGGTCAATCTGGAAGTGGTGAATACCTACGAAGGTACGCATGACGTCCATGCGCTGATCCTCGGCCGCGCACAAACCGGTATTCAGGCGTTCTTCTAAGTCTTTGTGGCGGGTGGCGAATCATTGATTCGTCACCCGCTCAGGTTGCTTCGCGGTAAAAAATCCCTCTCTCGTTAATAAGGAAGTCATTGCGATGTCTGGCGCTCTGTCTCATCTGCGTGTGCTTGATCTTTCTCGTGTGCTGGCCGGACCATGGGCCGGGCAGATCCTGGCGGATCTGGGTGCAGAGGTGATAAAGGTGGAGCGCCCTTCGGTGGGTGATGACACGCGTCACTGGGGCCCGCCGTTTCTCCGCGATGCGCAGGGCGAGAACACGCGCGAGTCGGCTTATTTCTTGAGTGCCAACCGTAACAAGCAATCGGTGACCATCGACTTCACTCAGGCGGCCGGGCAGAAACTGGTGCGCGAGTTGGCTGCCAAGTCCGACATTCTTATCGAGAATTTCAAGGTTGGTGGTCTGGCAGCTTATGGGCTGGATTATGAGTCGCTGCGAGCGCTCAACCCGCGGTTGATCTATTGCTCGATTACCGGCTTTGGCCAGACCGGCCCGTATGCTAAACGCGCCGGTTATGACTTCATGATTCAAGGCTTGGGCGGGCTTATGAGCCTGACCGGGCGAGCCGAAGGCGAGGAGGGCGCAGGCCCGGTGAAAGTGGGCGTTGCGCTCACCGACATCATGACCGGTCTGTATAGCTCATCCGCCATTCTCGCGGCGCTGGCGCACCGTGATCGGAGCGGTGAAGGGCAATACATCGACATGGCGCTGCTTGATGTTCAAGTGGCGTGCCTAGCGAATCAGGCCATGAACTATCTGACCACGGGCAATGCGCCTCGTCGCCTCGGCAATGCGCACCCGAATATTGTGCCGTATCAGGATTTTCCGACCGCAGATGGCGACTTTATTCTGACCGTGGGCAATGACAGTCAATTTCGCAAGTTTTGCGAGGTCGCCGGCTTTCGGGAGTGGGCCGACGATCCGCGTTTTATCAGCAATCAGGCGCGCGTTGCCAACCGTGCCGTGCTGATTCCGTTAATTCGCCAGGCCACGGTATTCAAAACCACGGCGCAATGGATTGCCGAGTTGGAGCAGGCAGGCGTGCCTTGCGGGCCAATCAATGATTTGCAGCAGGTGTTTGCGGATGAGCAAGTGGTTGCCCGCGGCTTGCGCGTGGATATTGCGCATTCATTGGGCGGCACGGCGCCATCTGTGGCCAGCCCGATTCGCCTTTCTGCAAGCCCGGTGCAGTATCGCAATGCGCCGCCTTTATTGGGCGAGCATACGGATGAAGTGCTGCAAAACTGGTTAAGCCTGAGCGCTGAAGAAATTGCCGAGTTACGCGAGGCGCGGGTGCTCTAACTCAATTACGAGCGGCTTTATGGCGCGCGTTTTCGGAGGTGTCAGATAAATTACCTGATGCCAAATTAATGGCGCCTATGAATATTCGAGATATCCAGATAATTATTAATAATTTAATTTCACGCCTACGCAAATACTTACTATTCTGACTACTTGGTCGTCAGAATAATCCTACAGGGCTGTGGATGTTTAGGTATTGCTGTATTCGGTCCTTCGTGATCTTCACCGCTTCATTTCTCTCCTCATTGGTCCAAATCCCGCTTACTTTAATCAGTAAGAGACGGCACCTTTTGGCATGCTGCTGCGTGCTTTTTACCGGTAGTGCGCTGGCTCAGCCGCAGGCACCGAAGAGCGTGGTGTTCTGGTACGCCGACTCGCCGCCACTGGCCGAACTCGCTCAGTTCGATTGGAGCGTAGTCGAGCCGGCACACTTGACCAGCGCCAACGTCAAATATTTGCGTGACCAAGGTTCACAGCCTTTTGCTTACCTTTCTGTTGGCGAATTCGATGGCGATCTCGATGAGCCAGAGAATGAAGACCTGCAAAATGGCGCCAGCCCGACGCGTAACGAGGCGTGGCAAAGCCAGGTTATGCGGCTCAGCTCTGATGTTTGGCAGCGCCACCTGTTGGCCCGGGCCAAGGCCTTAAAAGCACAGGGTTACAGCGGTCTGTTCCTCGACACCCTCGATAGCTTCCAGTTGCTGCCCAAAGATCAGCAAGAAGCTGAGCGTATTGCCTTGCGCGACTTCCTCAAGCAGTTGGCCAGGCAAGAGCCCGGTCTCAAATTGTTCTTCAACCGCGGCTTCGAGGTCTTGCCGGAGCTACCAGGTGTTGCGGCCGCTGTAGCGGTCGAATCCATCCATGCTGGCTGGAACCCGGATAAACGCACTTACCGTGAAGTGCCGGCCAGTGACCGTGAATGGCTGGAGGGGCATCTCAAGCCGCTGCGTGAGCAAGGCATCCCGCTTGTCGCGATCGATTATCTGCCTGCCGAGCGCCGCGATGAGGCGCGCAAGCTGGCAGTCAAGTTGCAGCGTGAAGGCTTTATTCCGTTCGTGACAATGCCGGACCTGAATTACCTGGGCATCAGTTCGATTGAGGTGACGCCCAGGCGTATCGCCCTGATTTATGACTTGCGCGAAGGCATGCTCTATCAGTCGACCGGGTTCAACATTCTCGGCGGCCTCCTTGAATACATGGGCTACCGGGTTGACTACATCCCGGCCGATGAGTTGCCTGAAGTGCCTGCCGCCGGCCTCTACGCCGGCGTTATTACCTGGATGAACACCGGGCCACCGGTGAACTCCAGCGTATTCAACAAGTGGATCAATCAACGCCTTGATGAACATGTGCCGTTGGCCTTCATGCAGGGTTTGCCGATTGGCGACCCGCAGCTTTTGCGTCGTCTGGGCTTGCAGTTGAGCAGCGCAGTTATCAGCAAGAGCGCGACGCTTGGCAGTTATGACAAAACCTTGCTTGGCAGCTTTGAAGCACCGGTGAAAATGCGCACGCGTGAATTGGCTTCAATCAGTGTTCTGGAGGGTGGCCCCAAGCCTGCGTTGACCGTTCACGCCCAGGACAATCAATACAACCCGGTCGCTCTCGGCGATTGGGGCGGTATTGCACTCAGCCCCTTTGTATTCGAGGCGATTCCGGATCAGAAGCGTTGGATTATTGATCCTTTCAAATTCGTCCAGCGCACCTTGAAACTGCAAACCCTGCCGCGCCCTGATGTGACCACCGAGAACGGTCGTCGTGTGGCGACCGTGCATATCGACGGCGATGGTTTCGTCTCTCGCGCGGAGGTGCCGGGCAGCCCGTATTCCGGTGAGGAAGTGCTCAAGTCGTTTATCCAGCCTCATCCATTTTTGACCTCGGTTTCGGTCATTGAAGGGGAAGTTGGCCCGAAAGGCATGTACCCGTTCTTGTCTGCCCAATTAGAGCCGATTGCGCGCAAGATTTTTGCCGAAGACAAAGTCGAGGTCGCCACTCACACCTTTAGTCACCCGTTTTTCTGGCGGCCGGATGATGCGCGCAACAGCGAAAAATTCGATCCTGAATACGGCTTCATGATGGCCATTCCCGGCTACAAGAAAATTGACTTCAAGCGCGAGGTAATCGGCTCTACCGACTACATCAACGAGCGCCTGACTACGCCTGATAAACCGGTGAAAATGATTTTCTGGTCGGGCGATGCAATCCCCGATGCCGCCACCGTCAAGCTGGCCTACGACAAAGGACTGGCCAACGTGAACGGCGGCAACACGGCGCTGACCAATGCCTTCCCTTCGCTGACCAACTTGTCGCCGCTGATCAAGCCAAGTGCGGGCGGCGTGCAGTACTACGCGCCGGTAATCAACGAAAATATCTACACCAACCTCTGGCACGGTCCTTATTACGGTTTCCGCGATGTGCTGCAGACATATGCGTTAACTGATAAGCCACGTCGCTTGCGCGGCCTGCATCTGTATTACCACTTCTATTCAGGCACCAAGCAGGCCTCGATTAAAGTGATGAACAAGATTTATCGCTCGATGCAGGACGAACATCCGATTTCGCTGTGGATGAGTGATTACATTCCGCGCATGCATGGCCTGTATGAAACCAGCATGGCGCAGCTAGCAGATGGCAGTTGGCAATTTCGTGGGCTGGATAAATTGCGCACCGTGCGCATTGATCCTTCTATGGGCTGGCCAGACCTCACCCGCTCCAAGGGTGTAGCGGGCGTGCGGGATCTGCCGCAGGGGCGTTATGTGCATTTCAGCAGTGAATTTCCGCTGCTGGCGCTGCGTGATAAGCGTGACCCGCGCCCCTCCCTTGAAGAGGCGAATATTCCGTTGACCGGCTGGACTTACCAGGACGATCAGCGCGTACGCATTTCCTTTTCTGGAGAGTTCCCCTTGCAGTTCAGCGTCCGCGCCAAGGGCGCCTGTACGCTGGATGTCGCGGGCAAAAAGCACGCAGCCAAGTCAGTTAATGGCCTTTGGCAGTTCAATCTCGATCAAAAACAGGTGAAAGATGCGCAACTCACCTGTCGCTAATAAGACCCGGTTGCTGAGCCCCTGGATTCTGCTACTGATTGTCGTCGTAGTCGGCGCGTTATTGGTCGTCAGTTTTTCCGGTAAAGACGCCTTCTTGCCCGATGACGGCAAGCCCGACGCTGTTTCGGTGAACTACGCCGAGCTGTTGCTAAAGGCAGATCCGACCAATCAGGCGCTTCGCGAAAAGCTCATCGGCCAACTGATCGAGCTTGGTAATTACGACGCTGCACGCCGGCATATTCAAGAGTTGCCGCAGTCCAGCGATGGCCTTAAAGATTTCCTCGCGCTTGAGCTCGACACGTTGCAAGCGTTGTCTTTGAGTGGCGGTGTTCCGGCCAAGACCGGCGCCGAACTGGTTGCACGCATGCAGGCGCTGTCACTCGACAGCCTTACCCCAGAGCAACTCCGGCGTGAAGCTACATATGCCCTCGCGCTCGGCGCGCCGGTTGTTGCCGCGCCGATCTATGAAGTGTTGGCCGCGCGTGAGCCCGAGAAAAAGACCGAGTGGCTGACCGAGGCGGCCAAATGGCACATGGCGGCGTCTGAGTCCGAGCGTGCTGCGCTGATCTATCAACAACTACTGGCAGATGAGCAGGTTGCCGAAAAGCGTCTCGATTTGATTCAGCAAGCGGTTATGGCCCTGCGCGGAGCGGGTCGGGAAAGTCAGGCGGCAGAGTTTCTGGCTGAGCATTTGTCTGAACTCAGCGGCGATGACTCTATTCTGCTGGATGAAGGCTTCCATGCAGCGCTGGGCAGCAATCGTTACGATCTTGCCGAGAAGTTTGTTCAGCTCTGGCGCGAGCAACAACCGCAAGACATGCAGGCTATCAAGGCCGAGTTCGATCTGCGCATGGCCTCGGGCGATATTGTGGCGGCTTGGCCGTTAGGCAATATGCTGGTGGATAACGACCCGGAAAACCCGGAGCTGCTGCGCACCATGGGCATGCTGGGTGAATGGGTTGGTCAATCAGTCGAAGCGCTGGACTATTGGGAACGCTTGCTCGCTCTGGAAGAAGACCCCGCCATTCGCGAGCACTCTTGGCGTCTGGCGGCGCAGTTGTTCGAGTTTGAACGGGCCATCCCCTTGCTGGTGACGCTCAGCGAGATGCGTCAACTGACGACGGAAGAGCTAGACGCTCTCGTCTATAGCTACGAGTCGCTGGGTGAGCCCGAAGAAGAGGAACAATGGCTGCGCAGCTACCTCAAGGCGCAGCCGAATCAGCAGTTGGCATGGGTGCGTTTGCAGCAATTGCTTGAGCGTACTCAGCAATTCCAGGCCGAAACCGAGGCGTGGGCGCAGCTCGACAAGCGCTTTGGTTTGTCCCCGGCCGACCGTGTTAGCTGGGCGCAAACACACTGGAAGCTGTTTGACGAAGATGCCGCCTGGCGCGTGATGGCTGCTAAAAACGCTAATGCCGAGAAGATCACTGATCCCGAGTACTGGCGTGTTCGGGCGGAGCTTGCCTGGATTACCGAAAACGATCAGGACACCCAGGATTCTTACGAGCGTCTGCTGGCATTGGGTTCGCCACTCTACAGCTCTGACCGCGAACAACTGCTGACCATTTATCAGACCTCGAACCCGCAAAAGGCTTTGGCATTGCTGGTTGAATTCTGGAATGCCCGACATAAGCCGGAGCGTCTGGTCAGTGCGCTGGATCTGGCTGAAAAACTGGGTGACTGGGAACAATACGCAGCGTTGGTTGATGGCGCACAGAAAACTCCGGGCACCGAGAAGTTGCCGGTTCTCTGGAACGCACGGGCGGTGCTAGCTATGCGTGCAGGCGATATTGCTGCTGCAGAGCGCATCTACGCGCAGGCGCTCAGTCGCTTCCCGGAACAGAACATTTACCGTGAGCAACTGATGTGGCTCTACATCGAGCAGGGCCGGCGCGAAGACATTCAGCAGTCGTTGGCCAAGTGGCAAATGATTGCCCGCGCCGATGGCATCATGTGGCTGCCATTCGCCAGTGCCAACCTGATGCTCAACCGTAACGAGCGGGCGCTGGGTTGGTTGAAGCTGTACCTGCAAGGTAACCCGAACGACCTTCTGGCTAATGCCACCTACGCCGATGCCCTTGATTCGACGGGTTATAAGGACGCATCGCTGCGATTGCGCACCCGCTTGCTCAAGCAATTGCAGGAACAACCCCTGCCAGCAGATCCGGAAACCCTGCGCACCTATCTTCGCCTGTTGAGCAGTTCCCAGTCTCCAGGTGCAGCCAGTCTGCAGGCGGCTCAAGGGCGCGGCGACTCTAAAGCCATGCTGCAAATCTGGTACGAGTACTTCACCGCACAGCTGAGTGCCAACGGCCAGGCCGATATCGCTTCGAACTGGGCTGGCTGGGCGCGGGGCCAGGGCTTGCAAATCGAGCGTTATGAGCAATTGGCACAAGCGCTGCGTACGGTTAATCGTCCAATGTTGCAGGCCGAGTTGGATAAGGGCGGGCTCGACCCATTACAGCAGGTTGAAGTCCTCGCAGCGCTGGGCGAAGAAGGCCGGGCTAATGCATTCGCGCTCAGCCATATCTCTGATGTATACCCGCAAGATATCAGTCATCAGCTCAGGGCTACAGCGACCAGCATGCTGGAGCGCACGCCGCAGGGCGCACAGCTGGGTTGGAAAAGTGAAGACTTCGGTGGGTTGAAATTTGAGGGTCCGCGCGGCGCCATTGCGCGCAATCTCAATGATGACTGGTACGCGCGGCTGGATATGGCAGAGGGCCGATATGACTCCTCAAGCCTCGACTCCAGTGTGATCGGTACTGAGCGCAACGCTGAATTGTCGCTACAGCGCACGCTGCGCGATGGTTTGCTGGGTATTACCTCCGACAACAGCTGGCGTGATGACGAAGACCGCTTCGGTTTTGGACTATTTCGCACCCTGCAGCTGACATCGCGTGATGTGCTGCGCGTCGATCTCGATTATCACCGCGAAGCGGATGAAACAGGGCTGCTCCGGGCGCTGGGCATGCGTGATGGTCTGACCATTGGCGGCCAGCACAGCCTGACGGCGCGTGACCAACTCTCCTGGTCGATTGGCCAGCAGCATTATCAGACGCGCCAAGGCGATGACATTGGCCGTGGCCAGAACTACAACCTTGAACTGAACCATGCGCTGTTCTTCGAGGGGCCGGCCTGGTTTGTTCGTGGCGGCGTGACGTATCAGCGCAACAATCTGGAAGACAGCCTGCCGGATGATCTGCTGGTGCGCAAAGAGGTGGTCAACGACAACGGTGATGACTTCTTCATTCCGCTTGGCGGCGCTTTGGCGGTTGATGACGCAACGCCGGAGACCTTACTGGAAGAACGTTATGGCCAACTTTACCTGGGGACTAGCTGGCAGCGGGGCTTGCCCGGTTCATTGAACCGCAGCCACCCGCAATTCACCTGGTTTGTTGATCTGCAGGCCGGTTGGCAGTGGGTCGAGCAAGACATCAACTACGCCGTTAGCACCGGCGTCGGTGTGGAAGTGCTGGGCGATGATGAGCTGGCATTTTCCATGGGCTATCAGTCGGCACCGCAAAACGGCAATGGCGAGCCGGGCGGTACGGCAGCAATTACTTACAGCTCCCGCTTTGGGCGCTGAACAACGATTTAAATGGAGGAACTGACAATGTTGAGTATTCGTAAGCTGGCTTTGTTGGCTGTGGTTGTAGCTGTCTCGGGCTGTTCGAGTTTCACCAGCCCAGATGGCCAGGTGTTCCCGCGCGCGGCTCAGTGGGGCGTGCTGCCAATGGTCAACTATTCGCAGACTCCGCAAGCCGGTCAGCGCAGTGAGCAAATTTTGCTCAGCGTGCTGTCGGAAGAGGGCTTGCATCCGCGCCTTTATCCTGCCGGTGTGCAGAGCGAGCTGCCGCTGTTGGATGACCGCGCCCGACTGGACGAAGCCCTCAACTGGGCACGTAAAGAAGGCCTGGACTATGTCATCAGCGGCAGTGTTGAAGAATGGCAGTACAAGAGCGGCCTGGACGGCGAGCCAGCGGTCGGCCTGAGCCTGCAGGTGTTGGAGCCGGCAACAGGGCGTGTGCTCTGGAGCAATAGTGGCGCTCGCGCGGGTTGGTCACGCGAAAGCCTGTCCGGTACCACGCAGAAAGTACTCCGCGAATTGATCGGCGAATTGCAGGTTGAATAATGGCAACTGAGTCTGCTCACAAGGACTTTGTCCTGGCGCCGCGCGCCAGTGGTCAGGTCTCCTGGATTGAAACCATTTTGCTCAGCGTGGTCGTTATCGCGCTGGGCTATTGGTTGTCACCCGCCGATCCGCTGCTGGTCTACGGCACGTTCCCATGGCTGATCCTCGCCCCATTGCTGCTGGCTGTGCGCTACGGCTTCATGCGCGGGTTGATCAGTGCGCTGATTCTGGTGGCTGCGCTGTTTGCATACCGGGCCAGTGGCTTGGGCCTGTATGCCGAGCTGCCGGCGTCCTTTGTGGTGGGCGTGATGATCAGCACGATGCTGATTGGTGAGTTTCGTGACATCTGGGAGCGGCGCGTAGAGCGTCTCGATCTGGCTAACGAATACCGTCAGCTGCGCCTTGATGAGTTCACGCGGGCGCACTATATCCTGCGCATTTCCCATGACCGTCTCGAAAAGCGCGTTGCGGGCAACGATCAGAGTTTGCGCAGTTCCTTGCTGGGTTTGCGCGCCAAGATGCGCGATTTGCCTCGCGGTGAAGCCGCTATTTCGGTGCTCTCCGAGTCGATTCTTACGCTACTCGCGCAATATGGCTCATTCCGGGTTGCCAGCCTGCATAAGGTCAACGCTGATCACTCCGTGGTGCTTGAGCCTTTGAGCAGCATGGGCGAAGTGCGCCCGATGCCGGCTGATGATTTGCTGGTGCGCCAGTGTTTGAAACAAGGGCAGTTGGTCAGTGTCCGTGAGGAACTGATGGAGCGCGGCGAGAATCGCAAGTTTTCCCAATACCAGGTGTGTGTACCGCTGAAAGACACCGAGGATCGGATTGTCGCCCTGTTGGCGGTCGAGCAGATGCCGTTCTTCGCCTTCACGCAGCGGGTTCTGAGCCTGCTGATGATCCTGTGCGGGCACATTGCCGACTTGCTACAGACCGATCAGCAGACCCTGCAACTGGCTGACATGGATGCGCAGGATTTCAGCAAGCAGCTAAAGCGTTCTCTCAATGACGCAGTCGAGCATGATCTGGAAGCGCACATGTTCGCCATAGAGGCCAGCCCCGGTGAGCACCGGGATGCTTTGCTGCGTCTGGTCGAAGACAGTCGCCGTGGTCTCGATGTGCAGTTGCGGGTGGATAACGAGCACGGCAATCCCTGTGTTTTGGTGCTGTTGCCGCTGACTTCGGCTGATGGCGGGCAGGGTTATCTGACGCGTCTCAACGGCATCATTCACGAGCGTTTTGGTCTGGATCAGAGTTTCGAGTCGCTAGGCATAAACATCCGCGAGTTCGACATCAGTGGCCAAGGTGGTCGCGAGAGCTTGCGGCGTTTCCTGTTCAACGAGTGTGCGATCAATGATCAGCAAGTGGCTATTTAGCGGGGCGGTATTATTTGAGGTCAGCAGCTTTGCCGCTTTCCTCGATAAGTTATCAATAGTTGAGGCCACCCTGCTGTATATCTCAGCGCATGGAGCGGCCAGCGCGCTGCTGAGTGCCGGTGTCTGGTTGTTGTTGCCTACCCGTTACAAATTTCCATTGCCGTGGAGCCCGCTGGTGCTCTTCAGCTTGTCTTTCTTTATGCCGATTCTCGGAACGCTGGGCGTAGTGCTGGCGGTGTTCCCGGCTCTGTACCTGCCGCGTCGGCAAAAAGAGTCGGTATGGCGCTCAATGGGTGTACCGGATTTGCCATTCCGGGCTCAGGAGGCAAGCGGCGAGTTGATGTTCAACGATGGCGGCTTGCAGGATGTACTGCGTCATGCGCCGAACCCGGAGCGCCGCACTATGGCGCTGATGGCGACACGGCGAATGAATGGCAAGGACTCCATCCCGATTCTCAAGCTGGCCCTGCGCGACCCTTCGGATGATGTGCGTTTGCTGGCCTATTCGATGCTTGATCAGCAGGAAAGCCAGATCAACCAGCGTATCGAGAAGACCCTTGCGCAGTTGCAAGCGGCACCAGAGCAGCAGCGTGGTCCATTACATTCGACGCTGGCTCGCTGGTACTGGGAACTCGCCTATATGGGACTGGCGCAAGGCAGTGTTCTGGAGCACGTACTGAGCCAGGCGCGTGAGCATGTGGAGTTGGCCTTGGCTCAGGGAGTGGGTGATGACGCGCATCTGTTGGCGGCTCGTATCGCTATGGAGCAGGGTTTTCTGGATGAGGCGGTCAGTCATTTGCTGACAGCCAAGGCAGCGGGTCTGGCGCAGGAAAAGATTGCTCCGTTCAAGGCAGAGATTGCGTTTCAGCAAGGTCGCTACACCGATATTCCGATGTACCTTTCCCAGCTTTCGGCCGAAACCCTGAAGCGTCCACCGTTTGCCGAGCTGGCGAGATACTGGTTATGAAGTTCAAAGCGCAAGACACCGCGCCGATTGCTGATGTTTGCCTGTTGCTGGAAGGGACTTGGCCTTATGTTCGCGGCGGTGTCTCCAGCTGGGTTAACCAACTGATCCTCGGGCTACCCGAGATGACGTTCTCGGTCTTCTTCATTGGCGGGCAGAAAAGTGCCTATCCCAAGCGTCAATATGCGATCCCGCCCAATGTTGTGCATATCGAAGAACACTTCCTTGAGAGCTCATGGACCGCTGGGCGAGCAGTCATGTCGGCCAAGCGTGAAGGGCCCAGGGATGAGATCAATGCACTGCACGAGTTCTTCCATCATCCCGGCACGCCATTGCCTGAAGACGGTGCGCGCGTGCTGGATATCCTCGCTGCAGGCAGCGTGACGCTCGATGACGTTCTGCATAGCCGCGCCAGTTGGGACGCTGTGACCGATGGTTATACCCACCATTGCAGCGACCCTTCTTTCGTCAATTACTTTTGGACCGTGCGCACCATGCAGGCGCCGTTGATGATGCTCTGCGAGGCCGCCATGCGCATGCCGCGTGCGCGTGCCTTGCACTCGATCTCAACCGGATATGCCGGTTTGCTGGGGAGCATTCTGCAGGCCCGCTGGGACTGCGCCTATTTACTGAGTGAACACGGCATCTACACCAAGGAGCGCAAGATCGATCTGGCGCAGGCCAACTGGATCTCCGAGAGCCCCGATGAAGCACTGAAAACCGGCATCAATTCGGACGTGAACTATGTCCGGCGCCTGTGGATTCGTTTCTTTGAGCGCATTGGTTTGCTGGCCTACCGTTCGGCGAATCCGATAACGGCCTTGTATGACGGTAACCGTCAGCGTCAGGTTGCCGATGGTGCAGACTTTGCGCGCACGCTGGTAATCCCCAACGGGATTGCCATGGACGTTTGGGCCAGCTCGATCGAGCAGCGCCCGGCCGGTATTCCCTTGACGGTGGGTTTGGTTGGCCGTGTTGTGCCAATCAAGGACGTAAAAACCTTTATCCGCGCCATGCGCGGTGTGATCAGTGCGATCCCTGAAGCCGAAGGCTGGATTGTCGGCCCAGAGGAAGAAGACCCGGATTACGCCAGCGAATGCCACAGCCTCGTGGTGAGTCTGGGGCTGCAAGACAAGGTCAAGTTTCTCGGCTACCAGAACATCCGCGAGCTGTTACCCAATCTCGGCATGATGGTGCTGACCTCTATTAGTGAAGCGCAGCCGCTGGTGATTCTTGAGGCGTGGGCGGCAGGCACGCCGGTGGTGAGCAGCGATGTGGGCTCGTGTCGCGAGTTGATCGAAGGTGCTGCGGGGGAAGACCGAGCGCTTGGTTTTGCGGGGGAAGTGGTCGCCATTGCCGATCCTCAAGCGACATCGCAGGCCATTGTCGGCCTGTTGAGCGACTCTCAACGTTGGCATGCAGCGCAAGCCGTCGGCCTCAAGCGAGTTAACACCTATTACACCGAGACCTTGATGCTACAGCGCTATCGCAACCTTTACCTTGAAGCTATTGCCAAGGAGGCACAATAAGATGGCTGGCATTGGCTTTGAGCTGCGCAAGATCCTCTCGCGCGACTCCTACACCTCGACCTTACGCGCCTATGTATACGCCGGGCTGATCGGCTCCGGCCCCTGGGTGCTGTCGATTCTCAGTGTGATGATGATCGGCGTGTTGAGTATTGGCATCGTTGTGCCGGAGCTGCTCATCCGCCAGTTCCTGATCACCATCACCTACTTGATGGCTAGCTCGCTGATTATTACCGGCGGCATCCAGTTGATGTTTACCCGCTTTATATCGGATCAGTTGTTCAAGAAAGCCAATGACACGATCTTGCCCAATCTGGTGGGCATGTTGTTGGTGACTACTGTCATTGCAGGGCTGCTGGCCTTCGTGCTGATGGCAACGCTATTCGATGCTTCGTTCACCTATCGCCTGCTGGTCGTCTCGATTTTCGTGGTGCTGTGCAATCTGTGGTTGGTTATTACCTTCCTCTCGGGCATGAAGGCTTATAACCGCATCCTGATGGTCATGGTGCTGGGTTATTCGTTAATGCTGGTGTGCGCTGTACTTCTGCGCTTCCTGAAAACCGAAGGCCTGTTGCTGGCGTTCCTTATTGGTCACGCCAGTTTGTTGTTCATGTACCTGTTCGACATTCTTCGCGAGTATCCGTCCAAGCAGCTGGTTGCCTTCGACTTCGTCAAGCGCGGACGGGTGTTCTATAGCCTCTTCATTACCGGCTTCTGCTACAACCTTGGTGTGTGGATCGACAAGTTCATCTTCTGGTACACGCCCAGCACGTCCAGCCAGGTCATTGGGCCTATGCGTGCCTCTCTCTTATATGACTTGCCAATCTTTCTGGCGTACCTGGCCATTATTCCGGGCATGGCCGTGTTCCTGGTGCGTATCGAAACCGATTTTGCCGAATGGAACGAGCGCCTGTACTCGGCGATTCGTGGGGGTGAAACCCTGCAACACGTGGCTCAGTTAAAAGAGCAGATGGTCTTGTCTATCCGTCAGGGCCTGCTCGAAATCTGCAAGGTCCAGGGTGTGACCATTACGCTGTTGTTCCTGTTGGCGCCACAGCTGCTCGAGTGGCTGGGCATGTCCAGCCACTATTTGCCGCTGTTTTACGTGGACGTGGTGGGCGTGAGTATTCAGGTGGTGTTCATGGCGCTGCTTAACGTCTTCTTCTACCTGGACAAGCGCGCCATAGTGCTTGAGCTGTGCATCCTGTTCGTGGTGATGAACGCAGCACTGACATTGTTAAGCATCTATATGGGGCCAAGCTTCTTCGGCTACGGCTTTACCTTGTCGCTGCTGGTATGCGTACTGCTGGCGCTGGGGCGGCTATCCAGCTCGTTGGACGACCTTGAGTATGAAACCTTCATGCTTAGCCGTTAGGTGGGTTGCACCTGGTATAACCACTATTTGAAACAAATCCGCAATAAACCCTTGACGGCAAAACTGAGGTGCCTATAATGCGCACCTCTTCCGGCGTCGACCTCTCGGAAAACTTCTTATAAAACAAGAAGTTAGCTTAAAAAG
>MDTG01269733.1_pt1 | contig 14996 bp, 16 predicted proteins | sample 811421 | NCBI WGS metagenome assembly MDTG01 (sample SAMN05326645, study PRJNA326480) | marine metagenome | isolation source: seawater | place: Pacific Ocean: South East | collected 2011
CAAGTTCTTCATTTTTAAAGTGATGCACAAATAAAGTACACAATACGATATCAAATTCTAATTGTTTGAACTCCTCAGAAAAAACATCAATTGTTTCAAAAGACAGTTCTTTACATTCTTCTGATAACTCCTTTGCATAGGCTATTGCATCTGGATTAGCGTCGATTCCGATTAATTGAAATTGGTATCCATTTCGCCTTCCAAATTTGGCAATATCTCTTAAAATATCTCCGTGACCACAACCCAGGTCTATAATGGTAATGGGGTCTTGGTTTTTTTGGTGCCAAATCAACTTGTTAATTCCATTGATCGTAACTGTATTTCCTCCTAAGGTTCTATTAATTCTTTCGAGCTTGTTTAAAATATCTCTATACATTTCGCCTTCTAAAGAGAAATCGTCCATGATCTCTCTTTGATTTGAACGTTGCGATGTGTCCACCAATAAGCTCATATGCTTTTAAGAGGTTTACCGTGAGTTTTTCTTATAATTTTTGGCAATAAGACTGGAAACCATTTGATCATGCTTAGTATAAATTCAAATATTCCTTGGTTTCTAAAAAGCCAGGCGATAAAATGACCTGTCTTCAATCTACTTCTAAATTCTTTGTTCCAGTTCCTAATGTAGTTCTTTTCCATCTGAATTCTTGTAATATCGCCTGTCAAAAATTTTAAAATTTCTAGGGAAGCTAATTTTGCGCTGCCAATGGCCATTCCCATTCCGTTGCCACAAAGCGGATGAATCATTCCTGCTGTGTCTCCACACATGATGATGTGGTTTTCCACAGGGTTTTTGGTTTCAAAAGAAATTTGTCCGATGGCAATTGGCTTTTTAAACAAGGGGGTTGACTGCTGAAATAGCTCTTTAAGAAATTTGTTTTGAAACAATCTTTTCTTTTGAAAATCTTCCAGCCCATTGTATGTTTTTAAATCTGAATCTTTGGCTATATAACAAAGGTTGATTGCATTTGATTCTACTTTTGAAACCCCACAATATCCTCCTTTAAAATTATGGAGCGCAACTAGATCTTCTGGAAAATCTCCTTTTACATGAATCTTTACAGCAAAATACGAGGATCTTTTTTTTATAAAAGGGCGATTCATTTTATGGTCTAGGTTGGAGCGTTTACCATAAGCTCCAATGACCACTTTGCTCCAAAACTGATTTTTTTGTTTTGTTTGTACCTGAAATAATTCGTTCTCAAATAGAATATCTATAACGGTTTCTGATTGAAAAACAACAACACCGTTGTGTTTTGCCACCTCTAAAAGAGCTTTGTCTAAAGAATATCTGCTCATGCCAAATCCGCCAAGAGGAAGTACTCCTTGGATGGTGTTGTTTTTAACCGTAGACATTTCTACTCTAGAAATATCTTTTGCTCCCCAGTCAAAAGGATCAAATCCTAAAGACTTTAGGTACGGCAAAACCTCCTTAGAGATGTATTCACCACAAACCTTGTGTTTGGGGTAATTGTTCTTCTCTACAAGACAAACCGACTTCCCTGATTTTGCAAGGTGAATGGCTGAGGTTAGACCTGCAAGACCTCCGCCAACAATGATAACGTCGTAAATAGTTTTGGCTTTCAATTATCTCTCTTTCCTATATAAATTACGCTAATTTTCACCGTTTTTCCCATCACCAAACTTCCTCTGCCAATTCCAAAATTTCTTCTATTGATTTGGAATGAAGATACAATTCGAACAGAATCTTCGTTTTGGTATATCTCCAAGGGTATGAGGAGTTCTTTTGATCTTCCTTTGATGGTGAGTTCTGCTGTCATTTCAAAATTATCCTTTCCCTTTGGCAAAATCTTCTTAGATGTAAGTTGGATTTCTTTGTGGTTGAACGCATCAAAATACGAATCTTCTAAAATATGTTTGTCTCTTTTTTGAATCCCAGTAGTAATAGAATTTACCTGAATACTTGCCTGTATATAGCTGGAAGATAAGCTATTTATGTCAAAATTCGTTGCAATGTTTACCTCCCTAAAATTTCCATCTACGTTCACTCCAAAATTTTTGATTTTGAATGCAACTTTTGTTTGGGAATTGTCTTGGCTCCACTGCTGCGCATTTATCGAAAACATTGCAAACAAGAGGACAAGTGAAATGCTATTATTCATAAGTTTAAAGATAAGAAATATCCCTGCCATTAGCATGTCAATTCTGCCAAATCCTTGCCAATAATAGAGCCGATTGCAACGCCCATTCCTCCCAATCGAACCCCACAATAAACGTGGTTAGACATTTGTTTGACGATAGCTTTCTTTTTGCTGCCAACTCCCATAATACCACTCCATCGTTGGTCTATTTCGAACTCTGTTTTCGGCAAAATAACCATTCTCAGTATTTCCTCCAGTTTCTCTTGTACCAATGTTGTTCGTCCAAATTCGGTTGTCTCTTCTGTTTGAAAATCTAGATTTCTTCCACCCCCAAACAAAATTCGATTGTCAATATTTCTAAAATAATAATAGCCTTCCTCTAAATGAAACGTACCTTTTATAGGCAGCTTGGCTATCGGTTTGGTTACTAAAACTTGTGCCCTAGCGGGTATCACATCTTCCTTAAAAAAAGCTTTCGAAAAGCCATTAGTGGCAAATAACAGTTTTCTCGTTTGTATGTCTCCTATACCAGTGTTGATGTTTATTTTGTCTAGACCTTCTGTATAGTCTTTTACCAAAATATTATTCAAAATCTGAACCCCTAAGCTTTGGGCTTTTTGCAATAAGGCAGACATCATTTTCCCTGTGTTAATCTGACCTTCAAACTGGTTTACCAAATATTTTGAAACAATATTCTCAAAGGAAAACTTATTGTTTACCATGCTAAAAACATCTTTTTTAAACAGTGGTCTAAGTAAGTTATTCAAAAAAGGAATTTCGTCTCTACAGGCATTAAAAAAAATTTCATTTTCAAACAACTCATATCCAAAATAGTGCTGATAATCCATAGAGTTGTCTCCTAAGGTTTTGCGCAGTAACTGAAGTCCGTCCCAACGTTTTTTAACTAGTTCAAAGACTTCTTCTTCAGAATGACTTTCCAAATCGCTGAGCAACTCAGACACACTTCCGAAACAAGCAAATCCAGCATTTTTTGTACTTGCCCCTTGTGGAAGTAGTCCTTTTTCTAAAATCAAAACTTTAGATTTTGGAAATTGCTTTTTGAGTTGAATGGCACAATTTAGCCCTACGATTCCACTACCTACAACAACAAAGTCATTGTTGGTAAACCACTCTTTATGTTCCCAATAGCTAAAACTCATCAAAGTATTTTTTCAAAGCATTGGCTATTGTCCATACCAATATATTGTCCGTAATTTAGAATACCGTGATAGCCTGATTTTTGGTAAAACTTAAGCGCTTCTACTTGTCGTCTTCCCGTTTCCAAAACAGCTCTCTTATTATCCATTTCTTTTGCCTAAATTTCGAGAGTATTAAGGATCTTGAACGTGATACCCGACCCTATTTGATTTGGTTGTAAGTACATTCTTTTGATCTCAACTGATACTGCGTCGTACTTTTTGAAAGTGCCGCAGCCCACTGGCTGGTTTTCGAAATAAGCCACAATACAGTGGTTTAGTTTTTCAATTCCGTTGAATTGATTGTAAAACTCGTACTCCTCTCCATCTGTTACTTTTAAATAAGTATCCAATTCTTTTACAAGACTTACAAAGTCTTGGTTAATTGAGGATGTTATTTTAAGTTCCAATATTAAAAATCAAATTTTAACTGTACCAAAAAAGGATCTTTTTTTTCTGTGTCTAAATTACCAAAAGAAATACCAAGTAAGCGCACAGAATTCTTCAATTGTTCTTGGTATAGTAAATCTTTTATGATTGGCATAAACTTTTCCTTCTTTTGAATGTATTCTAGAATTGTTTTACTTCGTGTTTGTTGGGTAAAATCGCTATATTTAATTTTCAAGGTAACTGTTTTCCCTTTGGTCTTGGCATTGATCATTCTGCGTTCCAATTCCGTGGCAATCTTATCTAGCTTTTCCAACATAAATACTTCGGAAGAAATATTGTTTGAAAAAGTTCTTTCGGTAGCAATAGATTTACGAGTTCTATTGGGTTTTACAGGGCTGTTATGTACTCCCCTAATGATATTATAGTAGGAATTTCCAGATTTACCAAAGAGTTCTGTGATTTCTTCTAGTGATTTTTGTTTCAAATCGTTGCCAGTAAAAATTCCTAAGTTGTGCATTTTTGCTGCAGTCACTTTTCCTACACCATAAAACTTATTTACTGGTAAAGTCTCTAAAAAAGATATTACTTGTTCTGGCGGAATGGTTTTTTGCCCATTGGGCTTATTGATATCGGAAGCAACTTTTGCCAAGAACTTATTGACTGAAATACCCGCAGAAGCCCTTAGCTCCAATTCTTCCCAAATCTGATCTCTGATTTCTTTAGCAATCAAACTTGCAGATGGATTTCCTTTTTTATTTTCGGTTACATCCAAATAGGCTTCGTCTAAAGAAAGTGGTTCCACTAAATCTGTATAATCAAAAAAGATCTCTCGAATTTTAGCAGAAATTTCCTTGTATCGATCAAAACGGGGTTTTACAAAAATAATCCGAGGACATTTTTGTTTTGCGAGCATACCGCTCATGGCAGATTTTACTCCAAGGGTTCTCGCTTCGTAACTCGCTGCCGAAACAACACCTCGTTTTTCACTTCCGCCAACGGCAACAGGCTTCCCTCTGAGTTCTGGATGGTCTAATTGTTCGACAGAAGCATAAAAAGCATCCATATCTACATGAATAATTTTCCGATATTGAAACATCTCCTCCACCCACTAAATTTACAAAACTTCTTGTTTATGTTAATAAGTCTATTGCATTCAAAATGGCTGCCAAGGCAATTATAATCCCTAAAAATAGATCTATTTTATTGGCTATCCAGAGGATTTTTTTTAACTTTTATGGTCAATACAGCATATGGAAACATCAAACTAAAGGTTCCTGTAGAAGAGCCTATCACAAAACAAATATTGTTTAATATTTGAAAAGTATACCATTGCATCATCGCCAAGGTAGAGGTAATTCCTACATAAAAAGGAATTGCAGACATATTGATTGTTGAAAAGAACATTCCAATAACAAATCCTCTGACTTTTCTCTCTTGGCGCTTAGGGCTTTCTTTTTTGGATATAATTGCTTGTCGGAAAAAATATATCTACAGCACAGAGAAAACAAAGACTCATATAATTTTAAGTGTATCAAGGTACATCGAGTTTTGCAACAAAATTTTTGAAAAAACGATGGCTATATAGACTTGCACAAGCACCACCACAGAAACACTAGCAGCAAAATCAATTATCTTTTTTTGCTCTCCTTGAGACTAATTTTAATGGCAGTTAAACTCAACATACTTGGAAAAAGAGTTCCAAAAAATGAAGTTAAAGCGCAAAAAGAAATATAAAAAATTCCCATATTGCCCGAGGTCACTCATAATTTACTCCAATTACAAAGATGTAAATTTATTCAAAAAGAACACTCTATAACCAATGGTTTTAGAGTACTTCTATATAATTTGATATGTTTTTTAAACGACACCTTGCGCCAACATAGCGTCGGCAACTTTTACAAAACCAGCAATATTGGCTCCAGTAACATAATCGATAGATCCGTCTTCTTTTCTACCATAAGCAACACAAGAGTCATGGATATCTTTCATGATTTGTTTCAATCTCTGATCTACCTCCTCACGAGTCCAGCTTAAACGCAATGAGTTTTGGCTCATTTCCAAACCAGAAGTTGCTACTCCACCAGCATTGGATGCTTTTCCTGGAGCAAAAAGAATCGCATGATTCTGAAATTCGTGAACTGCTTCTGGAGTGGAAGGCATATTCGCTCCTTCAGAAACGCAAATACATCCATTCGCAATCAAAGCTTTAGCATCTTCTCCATTCAACTCATTTTGCGTGGCACATGGCAAGGCTATATCACAAGGAACATTCCACGGAGTTTTACCTTCAAGATATTTTGCAGTAGGATATTTAGCCACATATTCGTGAATTCTTCCTCTCTTGTTATTTTTCAAATCCATTACAAATGCTAATTTGTCTGAATCGATACCGTCTTCGTCTAGTACATATCCTCCAGAATCAGACAATGTTATCACCTTTGCCCCTAATTCGTTGCATTTTTCAGCAGCGTACTGAGCTACATTTCCAGAACCTGAAATTACTACTTTCTTTCCGTCAAATGTTTGATTTTTTTCGTCCAGCATATTTTGTGCAAAGTATACATTTCCATATCCTGTTGCCTCAGGGCGAATCAATGAACCTCCCCAAGATGCCCCTTTTCCTGTTAATACTCCTGTAAAAGTATTTTTCAACTTTTTATATATCCCAAACATAAAACCAATTTCTCTGACTCCAACTCCTATATCTCCCGCAGGTACATCTGTGTTGTGGCCAATGTGTCTGTACAATTCTGACATAAAAGCGTGGCAAAAATGCATGATCTCGTTGTCGGATTTTCCTTTAGGGTCAAAATCAGAACCCCCTTTACCTCCTCCCATTGGCAGGGTAGTTAGTGAATTTTTGAATACTTGTTCAAAGGCTAAGAACTTCAAAATGCTGGCATTTACAGAAGGGTGAAAACGCAGACCTCCTTTGTACGGTCCAATTGCCGAATTCATCTGAACTCTGTACCCTCGGTTTACCTGAATTTCTCCTCGATCATCTACCCAAGAAATTCTAAAAGAAATCAATCTTTCAGGTTCAACCATTCTTAATAAAATGTTCTTACCGTTATATATATCGTGCTTCGCAATGTAAGGAATAACTGTTTCTGCAACTTCTTGTACGGCTTGTAAAAATTCTGGTTCATGGCCACTTCTTTTCTTGACCACCTCCATAAAAGCATTGATTTTTGCTTCCATTTGCAAGTATGATTATAGATTTAATTGATTATTAAACGCAAAGATAGTTTTTTTCATAGACCTCCTTGTGTTTTTTTATCTTTTGTTTCATTCATAAGGTACTAATTTCAAACGTTTTCGTAATACTTGAATCATTCTCTGTTCTTCAAGATTTCAATCTCTTTAAAAAATGTAACTTTGTCGCGTAATATTCGTTTAAAATCATGTTAGATAAGGTTAAAGAACTTTTAGAAGAAGTTAACTCGTTTCGTTCTACATCTGAAGAGGAAATTGAGGCGTTTAGAATCAAGTTTTTAGGAAGTAAGGGACTTTTAAAGAGTTTGTTTTCTGAATTTAGAAACGTAGACGCTGCATTGAAAAAAGACTTCGGTCAATCTTTGAATAACCTGCAAAAGGCCGCAGAAGTAAAAGTTGCTGAACTAAACGAAGACATAGAAAACGCTAAAGAAGAAAAGAAAATTTATGGCGACTTAACACGACCTTCCGAACCTATTCCACTAGGAGCACGCCATCCAATCTCTATTGTTAAAAATCAAATTATTGAGGTTTTTAACAGAATTGGTTTCACTGTTTCTGAAGGTCCTGAGATTGAAGATGACTGGCACAATTTTACCGCCCTAAATTTGCCAGAATACCATCCAGCAAGAGACATGCAGGATACCTTCTTCATAGAAAAAAATCCAGATACTTTATTGAGAACTCACACATCTTCTGTTCAAGTTAGGTACATGGAAAATAACGAGCCTCCTATTCGAACAATTTCTCCAGGGAGAGTGTTTAGAAATGAGGATATTTCTGCTAGAGCCCATTGCATCTTTCATCAGGTAGAAGGCTTCTATATAGATACGGATGTATCTTTTGCTGATTTAAAACAAACCCTGTTATATTTTACCAAAGAGATGTTTGGGAAATCAAAAATTAGATTACGGCCTTCCTATTTTCCGTTTACCGAACCTAGTGCGGAAGTCGACATTTACTGGGGCTTGGAAACAGAAACTGACTACAAAATTACCAAAGGAACCGGTTGGCTTGAAATAATGGGTTGTGGCATGGTAGACCCCAATGTTTTGGACAATTGTAATATCGATTCATCAAAATATTCTGGTTATGCCTTTGGAATGGGTATTGAACGTATTGCAATGCTGCTATATCAAATTCCAGATATTCGAATATTCTATGAAAACAATGTTCGTTTTTTAGAACAGTTTAAGTCTGTTCTTTAATGAAAAAAGACCTTCATATTTCCAAAGTTTCCGGTGTTGGAATCGCGATTGTTTTTGAATATAACGAAGTTTGTAAACATCCCTGTGCCAAAAGCAAAGGATGTTAATGTACTTCTTATAAAATAATCCTTCCCTTTGGATGCATTGTTTAATATTCTAGCAATTTCTTTTAATAAGGTAGTGGTATTTTTAGAAGTATAATCACTCAAATCCAATCGAATAATAAAATCGCCAAAACTTAAACTAAACTTTCGAATGTTTTGAATCTTTGGATCTAAATACAAACGGTGTAATTTTACATAACTTTTGTCTTTACAGTGAGTTGGGTCTAGGTGATATATTATTCGGAAAATTCCTATAATTTGGTTTTCAAACAACACAAAATAATACTCTGTTTCATTTTCGTTCAGTTCTTTTTCAGCGTTTTCAAAAGTATATAAATCATTCAGATACCATTCTCCATGGTCTTTCCAAAAATAGGAATATATTGGTGGATAGATTCGTTTCATCAGATTGTTTAGTTCTAATTGATCTTTTAATGAAATCGGTCTTAATTGTATGTTTTTTGTAATATTTATAATAAAAAAAGCTGCTAATTTGTATTAACAGCTTTGCAAAAAGTCATAATTATTCTTGATCGTCGATAGCTTCTTTAATTTTAATTTCCAACTCTTCCATCAACTCCGGATTGTCTTTGATCAGACCTTTTACAGAATCTCTTCCCTGGCCTAGTTTTGTTTCTCTATAACTAAACCAGGAACCGCTTTTTTTAACAATTCCGAGACTTACTCCGATATCTAAAATCTCCCCTACTTTAGAAATTCCTGTACCGTACATGATATCAAACTCGGCTGTTTGAAATGGAGGAGCAACTTTATTTTTTACAACTTTTACCTTGGTCATATTTCCTATTACTCGATCTCCATCTTTGATTTGAGTTCTTCTACGAATATCCAAACGAACTGATGCGTAAAATTTCAAAGCATTTCCCCCAGTAGTTGTTTCTGGATTTCCAAACATTACTCCAATCTTCTCACGCAATTGATTGATAAAAATTACGGTACAGTTTGTTTTACTAATGGTGGCTGTAAGCTTACGAAGGGCTTGTGACATCAATCGTGCATGCAATCCCATTTTTGAGTCTCCCATTTCTCCTTCTATCTCAGATTTTGGAGTCAAGGCTGCCACAGAGTCAATAACAACAATATCGATTGCTCCTGAACGAATTAAGTTATCTGCAATCTCCAATGCTTGCTCTCCATAATCTGGTTGAGAGATGATAAGATTATCAATATCTACATTCAAACTCTCTGCATAAAACCGATCGAATGCGTGTTCCGCATCTACAAAAGCTGCAATTCCACCTGCTTTTTGTGCCTCGGCAATGGCATGTAAGGTAAGCGTTGTTTTTCCAGAGGATTCTGGTCCGTAAATTTCAATGATCCTTCCTCTTGGATATCCTCCAACACCTAAGGCCAAATCCAACCCTAAAGAACCAGATGAAATAGCATCTATATCCTCTACCACACTATCCCCCATCTTCATTACAGTTCCTTTTCCATAAGTTTTATCTAGTTTGTCTAATGTTAACTGTAATGCTTTAAGCTTGGCCTGCTTTTCTTTATCTGTTGACATAATTATCTTTGTAAATTAGTGACACAATTTACGAATAATGCTTGGTAAAATTCGCCACAAAATGCTACATTTTGTTCTTTTAATAGCATCCTAAAATAAGAATGTATTTAATATACTTTATTTTCTCTCCACATTTTAATATGTGATATCCCATCTTCCAAATACTCCTCACCTTGCTTCTGAAAACCATGTGAATTATAAAACTTGGTTAAATATGTTTGGGCAGAAATTAAAATATTCTTTTCTTGAAAATTATGGAGTATAAACTCAATAGAAGTAGCCACGAGTTCATGACCATATTTAAACTGTCTTTCTTTTTCTTGAACCAAAATTCTACTAATACTAGGATGTATAAAATAATCACCAGAATTAAAAATTCTAGCATATGCTACTAAATTATGGTCTTTATAGCCTAAAACATGAAATGCTTTTTGGTCTTTGTTGTCTATATCTTGGTATACACAATCTTGCTCTACTACAAAGACCTCACTCCGTAATTGCAGCATCTGATAAATCTCTGAGGAAGACAATTCATGAAATGTTTTGATGATAAAATCTATCATTAACAGACAGGTATTTTATCTACTCTACGTTGGTGACGTCCTCCTTCAAACTCGGTATTTAAAAAAGTTTCGACCATTTTAATTGCTTGAGGAATTGATGTAAATCTCGCCGGAATACACAATATATTAGCATCATTATGTTGTCTTATCAATTGCACAATCTCTTTGGTCCAACACAAACCTGCTCTTATTTGTTGGTATTTATTGGCAGTCATGGCTACACCATTAGCACTTCCACATATTAAAATACCTAAATCTGCTTTTTTTTCTGCAACGTCCTTTGCCACTGGATGCACAAAATCTGGATAATCTACACTATCTAAAGTGTTGGTTCCATAATTATGAATTTGAATTTCTTGTGCTTCTAAATATTTTATGATCGCAAATTTATATTCGGATCCGGCATGGTCATTTCCGATGGCAATAGTCATAATTTATTGATTTTTATCCTGTTAATGAAAGCAAAAATACAAATCAATATAGTTATTAACAGCTTTTATAAAAGCCTTTTTTGATATTCTTAATAACTTCTTATTTATGAGTTACTTAAGTTATTTTAGAGAATTGTTAAGAACTATCTGTAAATTCTTAAAAATAAATTTGATTACTGATATAATTATTACCATTCAGCAGCTTATGTTACATATACAACCAAAGTTTTCAGTTTTTAATGAACATTTATCAACACAAAATTTGCTATTTATTTACAAAAAATAAAGAATAAAAAATGAATTATTTTATGTTCAGAGCTATTTATAAGTTCTGTTAATAACAGACAACTTTAACTCATTTTAAAGGGTTTAATATATTTATAACCTGTGAATCTTTTTTAATAAGTCAAAAATCAAAATAATAGCTTTCTTTTTTATTGATGAAATTAACAAAATATAATAAAAATCATTTTAAATTTAAAAAAAAGAATAAAAGAATGATAATAATTACATATGTTAACAACTGTTAGAATAAAAATATTTCAAAGTTGGTCTAAAGTAAATAATAGAATGCTGTAAAATAGAGAAAATGAACAGTTGACAAGGATTAGATACTCTTGTTTTCTTTAGATTTGTATTTGGTAGAATCTTTAGAAATTTCAACGGTTTCTTTGATTTGATCACTGTTTAGTTTCTGATTGATAGAAACAATAATCACCGCGGTACCTATCACAAAGATCATTAGAAATAAAGCAATTATTTTTCGTAGCTCTTTCACTATTAGAAGATGTTGTTTATAGTAAAGACGATAGCTTTTAACAATCGTTACATTTTCCTTAAGATTTTTTTAACTTTTAAGCTTTTTTAGTGCTTATTTTTGATACCTTATCATAGTAAGTGGATCAGTTTTAGATAAATTAAGTTGTTCTTTTAACAATAATTTGAATAGCCTTTGGTATCACAGAAACTTCTAAAGATCCAATTCCTATCAATTCTCCATCGGCTTCTATAAAAGATTTATTTTCTGATTTTTCTATGATTTTTAGTGAAGTACTTTTAAAGTTTTCCACCTTTTTATGATACACTATTTTTCCGTTGTATAATTTTGGAAGGTTTAGAACCAGATCAAAGAATGAAATTTTTTTTACAAGGGTAATATCCAATAAACCATTTTTTGGATTTGGATTTTTGGTCATTTGCACTCCACCACCAGAATATTTACAAATTCCGAAGAGAATCATCAAACACTTTTCTTCTCTTTTGTTTCCATCAATAAGAAAGGCATACCAAGATTTTCTGTAAAATAAAAGTCCCTGTAGTCCACTTATCACATAGGCGATTGAACCTAATTTCTTTGAAGATTTAAGCTTACTTACTACATATCCATCATATCCAATTCCTGCCATATTTAAAAAGTATTCCTTTGAAGAATCTTCAAGCTCAATCATGCCAATATCCTGAAGATCTGTATGTTCTGCTTTGATAATTTGAATGGCCTGTTCTATATTTTTTGGAATACCGTATGTTTTAATCCAATCATTTCCAGTACCCATTGGAATGACGCCTAATTTGATTTCTGAGGAATTTTTGTATCTTTGTTGCATTATTTCATTAACTACATGATGTAGGGTTCCATCTCCACCTACAGAAATGATTTTTCGATAGCCTTGTTGTATAGCATCTTCTACAAGAAGAATTTCATGTTTTGAGTACTGGGTAAAATAAAAAGAGAAATCAATGTTTTGTATAAACAAAGTTTCCTGAATACGTTTCCAAGACTTTTGAAAGTGTTGGGTCCCAGAATTTGGATTGAGAACAAGAAACCAGGAATCTATATTTGACATTGAAGGTTATACTATACTAACAATATATAAACAGCAAAGTACAAAATCGAATTAAATTACTTTCGCTATAAGTGGAAAGACAGATTAATTTGTATTTTTCAAAAATATAAGAAGAACTAATGAGTAGAAAAAAGAGAAAAATCTACAAGAAAAAAGGAAAGGTTATTAAAGATTTGACACGAAATATCTTTAAAATTCTGAATGAAGACAGCAGTAAATTTTACAATTATAAACAAATTGCAGCCAAATTAGGCATTCATGATACAGATGGTAAAACCCAAATACTTCAAAAATTAATTGCATTAAAAGAGACAAAGAAAATCAAAGAAATTGATCGGGGTAAGTTTCAAATCAATGAAGAACGAAAGTATTTTATAGGAACTCTAGATATTACCAAATCTGGAAATGCCTATTTTATTTGTGAGGATTTTGATTTTGATATTTTTATTCCATCCGTAAACTTAGGGAAAGCATTGCACGAAGATTTGGTTCGCGTATATGTATACCAAAGAAAACGCAGTAAAAAGTTAGAAGCCGATGTTGTAGAAATTATAGAAAGAGCCAAACAAGAGTTTGTAGGAACCCTTCAAATGAGTAATAATTTTGGTTTTGTTATACCAGACAATCCAAGAATTCCGGTAGATATTTTCATAGCAAAAAGTAAAATAAACGATTCCGAACATGGAGACAAGGTATTGGCGAAACTTACCGATTGGCCAGACAATTCAAAAAATCCATTTGGTAAAATTACGCAAGTATTAGGAAAGCCAGGCGATCATGATACAGAGATACATTCCATTCTTTTAGAATATGGATTGCCCCATGAATTTCCAGAAAATATCGAAAAGGAAGCATCAAAATTATCCGTAGAGATTACCAAAGAAGAAATTTCTAAGCGAAGAGATATGCGATCAGATCTTACCTTTACCATCGATCCAAAAGATGCCAAAGATTTTGACGATGCTTTGTCGTTTACCAAGCTAGAAAATGGAAATTATGAGATAGGAATTCATATTGCAGATGTATCCCACTATGTACAGCCCAATACAAATCTAGACAAAGAAGCTTTTGATAGAGCAACTTCTATTTATTTGGTTGATAGAGTTGTTCCTATGTTGCCAGAAATACTTTCGAATGGGGTATGCTCTCTTAGACCCAAGGAGGAAAAACTTACTTTCTCTGCAGTTTTTGAAATTAATGAAAAAGCGGAAATCATAAACCAATGGTTTGGTAGAACAGTTACCTATTCAGAAAAACGTTTTGCTTATGAAGAAGCACAAGCTATTATTGAATCCAAACAGAATAAAGTTCCTGAAAATGTTTCTTTGACTGGAGAAGCTTATGAGGTAGACAGTGTTATTGTAGATGCAATATTAAAATTAGATTCTCTGGCAAAAATACTTCGCAAAAGAAGAATGAAAGCAGGTGCAATTTCCTTTGATCGTATTGAAGTGAGATTCCACTTAAATGAACATTTAGATCCAACCGGAGTTTATTTTAAGGAGGCAAAAGATGCAAACAAATTGATTGAAGAATTCATGTTGTTGGCCAATAGAAAAGTAGCAGAATTTGTTGGAAAGGGAAGAAGAGGACCAACAAATAAAACCTTTATTTACAGAGTTCATGACGAGCCAGACATCGAAAAATTGGCAGCATTGCAAAGCATTGTTTATAAGTTTGGATATAAAATAGATACCCAAACCAGACAAAGTACTACAGAAAGTTTGAACAAACTTTTAAAGGATGTTCATGGCAAATCGGAGGCCAATATGGTAGAAACATTGGCTATTAGATCTATGAGTAAAGCGGCTTATACCACTATGAATATTGGACATTATGGTCTGGTTTTAGACTATTATTCGCATTTTACATCTCCGATTCGAAGATATCCAGATGTAATGACACATCGCTTACTACAACACTATCTAGACGAAGGAAATTCTCCAAAAGCCGAAGATTATGAAGTGCGATGCAAACACACTTCAAAAATGGAAGAATTGGCTGGAAAAGCAGAACGAGATTCTATAAAATATATGCAAGTAAAATATATGCAAGATCATAAAGATAAGGAGTTTCCTGGGGTTATTTCTGGTGTTACCGAATGGGGAATTTACGTGGAGATTGTTTCAAACAAATGCGAAGGAATGGTAAGAATTAGAGATATAAAAAGCGATTACTATATTTTTGATGAAAAGCAATTTGCCATTGTTGGGCAGTCTACCAAACACATATACCAACTTGGAGATGAAGTAGTGGTTAAAGTAAAACATACAGATCTTGAAAGAAAACACTTAGATTTTGATTTAGTAGAAGATTAAAATAAGAAAATTTGATTATCCGTTTTTAGTCATAATCTGGTAATTCCATCTATCACCAGCTTATCAAAGAGTTTTTCTCCAAAATATCTTCTAATG
>MDTG01412184.1_pt1 | contig 14996 bp, 15 predicted proteins | sample 811421 | NCBI WGS metagenome assembly MDTG01 (sample SAMN05326645, study PRJNA326480) | marine metagenome | isolation source: seawater | place: Pacific Ocean: South East | collected 2011
ATAACACTACGATATATGGGATGGATGACAGGTATAGGGGGATATACAACGCTAGGAGGGTGGTGATGATGAATAAGGAGGACATGCTAGAAATCGGAGCATCGCCTGGTCAAGAGGTGGATTTGACTAGTCATTGGGGAGAGAGGAAGATATGCTCAGAGAGGTGGAAGGTAGTTCCCTATGACATACCTAGAGGGAATCTATGCTCATACTTCCCAGAGGCAAATGTTCTAGTTCCTCTAGAGAGTACAGCGGAAGGCAGTAACACTCCCACCTCCAAATGGATTGAGATCTCAATATCACTCAGATCCTAATGCTTATCATCCAGTGACAGTTTCTTGTTTCCTATGTACTCAGAGACCGCTGAGTTTTTCCAATATTTCTTGTCCGCCCATGTAAGGCCTGAGGACTTCAGGAACCGAGACTCTGCCGTCCTCTAACTGGTTCTGCTCCATTATCGCTACAAGTGCTCTACTAGTAGCTACTGCTGTGGAATTGAGAGTATGGACTGCCTCATTGCCCTCTTTGGTCCTATATCTCATACTGAGCCTATTTGCCTGGTAGTCCGTACAATTCGAGCAGGAGACAACTTCCTTGTAGGAACCCGCTCCTGGCAACCAAGCTTCCAGATCATACTTCTTCGCAGCGACGGTACCCATGTCTCCTGTACAAATGTTGACCACCCTGTAATGCAGATTCAGACTATCCCATAGATCGACAGCATTCCCTAGTAGCTCCTCATGATGATCCCACGATTCATCGGGATGACATATCACTATCTGCTCTATTTTGGTGAACTGATGGACTCTCCAGATTCCTCTGTCAGATAGCCCATGAGCCCCCACCTCTCTTCGGAAGCAGGGAGACACTCCAACAATCTTCACGGGAAGTTCGGTAGGCTCGATTATCTCATCCATCCTCATAGCGGTGAGGGGATGCTCGCTGGTAGCAATGAGGTAGTAGTTGTCAGGCTCAATTCCATACATCACGGTTTCGAAGTCTGACAGATCAGTTACTCCTTCGTACGCATCCCTATTCATCATCAATGGAGGCAGTACCAATGTGTACCCTCTGCCAATGAGGAAGTCTGCTGAGTATTGCTGGAGGGCCATCTCCATCCTAGCCAGATCGCCTTGCATGAAGTAGAATCTGCTTCCAGCTACCTTGGCCCCCCTTGATTGATCTACCCATCCGTTCATTTCAATGAGCTCGTTGTGGTTCCTGCTCTCAAATCCCAGCTCTTTCTTCGAACCATGCAGGCTATGCAGAGTGTTCTTCTGGTCGTCCTCTCCCACCGGGACATCTGGATGAAGAATATTTGGAACTCGCATCCTGAGCTCATCCCTCTTCCGAAGACATTCATCAGCCAGAGTACCCAGATCAGCAATTTTCTTGCCTAGGTCTGCAACCTCTGATATTATCTCATCAGCACGAGTGGTGTCTCCAGTCTTTTTCGCCTCGGCGATACCCTTCGCAGCGGAGTTCCTCAGTCTCCTAAACTGATCTGCATCATACTGTGATTTCCTCCATTCTTCATCTAACCTGATAATCTCATCTATTGAATCATGGGGGATTCCCCTTCTGTCGTGATCCGCTCTGATTGCGTCCGCGTTCTCACGAAACATGGCAATGTCCAACACTGTAATCGGGTCTAGGACAGGCCTAGTGACTTTCAAGGAATCGGGAGAAAACATCAGAAGAATGTGATGTCCTGCCAAAGATTGCCTAATCCGAGTGCGAAGTATCCTGATACTAGATAGCCCAAAATGGAACCCCCATTCAACAAGGGAAGGCCTGCCTGAGGTTTTCCTCTTGCGACTTGTGTCATTAGGGCGAAGTAGCCAAGGAGTCCTCCCAGCAGAGTCCCCATGGCTACAGTCAGCGAATCAGAATACATAACACCGAATGCACTGAAGTAAGTCACCTCGCTTCCAGTTTGCGGCAAGAAGGAAACCGAGGAAATAACCAGCATTCCAGGGAAGATTACATCTCCCAAGCCCATAAACAGAGCATCTCTTCCCTTGTTGCTCCCATCCTGGTTTTTTATGTGAGGAACCGGATCTTCCCAATCCATCTCTCCGGACTCAATTTCTTTTTCCATCATCACGCTATCTTCTTCTTCAATGAATGAGTAGTTCGTATTCTTTGGAGCGACAAGCAGAACAGGTAGCTTCAGACCAATCATGGTATCGGCTAATTCCAGCATGTGCTTGCTCCCGTTTACAGCCCAGTAGTCATATATGGCGGCCGCAATCATGAATCCAATAATTAGGACTGGAACGAATGAAACCCCAATGAGTGTGACAACACCTGCTCCCACCATTATCCCAACGCCGTTTACCACATACCATTCAGGAAATATATGCAAGATGTAAATAGAGCCAATGCTGATTGCGAGTGATAAAATAAGCACAGTAGCCAGAGTATCCAAACCCAGGAAGTATAGAATCAAAGCAACATACGGTTGAAGTGCGTAAAAAAGGCTCATCCAAAGTGCGAAAAGTACAATCCCCTTGATGAAGAAGTCAAGCCCTCTTCTGGCCAACCAGATAATTACTATTGTGAAAACACCTATCATTGCTAACTCTAGAGCTACAAACGCGCCCTTGGAAGCCCCCTCTTCACCAAATGCTCTAGCCTCGGGTATGTTGTATATCGGCTGAACACTAAGGCCGATGAGGATGGTGGATACAAACATGAATGCCATGCCTGTCATTGAGGCCCATTGATCCCTCATTGCAACTAGCAAGCTCGTGCCCCGCCCCTCTGACATGTCATACACGAACTTCAAGGGCCATATCACCTTGACCCGTACGCGCCCACCGCTTTCAGGTGCAGGAAAAGTCCTATGAGATGTCGAAAATGGCTAGATCAGAGAGTCGATTTAGGGGTCAAATTAGGATTGGAGAACTGTAAGGAGATTCTATCCAGGCTCGATAACCCTCAATACTCATTTCCTTCGATACACGTTGCTGGAACCAACGGCAAGGGATCGCTTTGTGCACAACTATCTTCAATTTCTACAGCGAATGGAGTAAAGACAGGGTTATTCACATCCCCCCATCTAATTTTTCCCGAGGAGAGAATTAGAATCAATGGCAGACCAATCGATGCAAGCCAATTTGACGAGGCGATAAGACAAGTGCGTATGGCCTCGGAGGAGAACCCAGTTTGTTCACCCACATACTTTGAGACTACATTTCTGGCAGCTATGGTAGTTTTCAGAAGGTACGGAGTTCAAAGGGCCATCATAGAAACGGGAATGGGTGGGAGATTGGATTCAACTATGTTAGTCGATGCCGATTTAGCAATTCTTACCTCAATCTCGATGGATCATTCTGAGTACCTTGGTCAGACAATTGGCGAAATAGCTTCAGAAAAGGTAGCCATCCATCGTCAAGGAAGACCATTTATTGCAATAAAGCCACAGGACAGAGATGTCCAAAAAATAATTACCGAGAAAGCAGGAGGCGATCTAAGATGGGTAACACTCGAAAAAAGTCTTCCCAAGTGGGAGGGGTATTCCAAAATTACATCTTTAGTTTCAGAAAATTTTGGCTGGAGAGAACCCGTATCTAAATGCGTTTGGCCGGGGAGGTCTCCCAATTTTGGAGCATCGTGGTTTGAGGGAGTTGATCTGAAATTTAGCGCGGCACATAACCCGGAGAGTATTGAAAATGATATTAGAGAAACTCTAGAGGTAGAGGTAATACTGATCGGTATGATTGAGAAGGAAGAAATTCAAGCCTCAATTAGATCTCTTGCAGATTCTCTCAGGGAGAGGAAAATAAATCCAAAGATGATTTTCACAGAAATCCACTCTGGAAGGAAACCCTCAGTAAAGGCGAGTTCACTCATAGAAATAATGCAATCATATTATCCCGAAATTACGTCAACTAAATCCATAGAAGATCCCTATGAAGCCTTTGAAGAGAGTTTGAAGATAGCAAATCATGGACATGGTAATCTATTGGTGATTGGGAGTATTTATCTGATTGGAGAAATAGTCTCAAAAATAATTTCAAACAGAGGCCTCGATGCTAATGAAGTTATGACTATCCACTAAGAAGCCAAGTACGATGACCTCCCCTCGAAATACATCAAATGTCCGAGAAGAGTGAATCAAGACCCGAGTTGAAGGTAGTCGTAGAGTCGAAAGATACGGCTTCCAAGGTAATTCTGATTGCCTTGGTAATCGTATTATCTGGAGTTTTGATGGCTCTACTTACTACTGAAGCTGGAGAGAACCTCCTTAGTTCGGTTGCTGACACATCCGGAAACTGTGGCGATGGAATCGACAATGACAATGGGGGGCAAGCCGATGAGGATGACCCTGATTGCTATAATAATCCAGAGCTATGGGAGGGTTATGACGAGAATCGCAGAGAGGCGAACCGAGATAACGACCCACCCGGTGGGAGATAGTGGTGATTACATGGGAGACAAGTGGGATAAGAGATTCATAGAGCTGGCTAAGCATATTTCACTATGGAGCAAAGACCCCTCCACGAAGGTGGGCTGTGTAGTTGTGGGGGATGATAGGGAGATACGGTCAACTGGGTTTAATGGATTCCCCAGGGGGATCAAGGATGACGAGACCAGGCTTTCGGACCGTTCTAAGAAATACCCACTAATATGCCATGCTGAAGAGAATGCGATAATGCATGCCGCTAGGGTCGGCGTATCCCTCAAGGGCAATACAGCATATGTCACATGGCCTCCTTGCTCAAGGTGCACAAGGTCGTTAATTCAGGCAGGAGTTAATGAGGTCGTTTTCCCTAAGAATCTAGAAATCCCAGAAAGGTGGGAGGAAGACTTCTCCATAGCGATGTCAATGATGTCTGAAGCTAAGGTAACTGTCAGGCAGGTTTAGTTAGTCTAAGCCATAAATCATCTAGGTCCGAGTACAGATCGTCTATTCCACCGTCGTTAACTATTACCCAGTCTGCCATTTCAGCAGTTGCATTGAGGGCCTGCCCCGCCTCATCCTGAGCGATCTCTTCAGACTTCTCCTGAGCTAGGAAAGTCTCCTTCCTTTTCGGATCACCCACTCTTCCACGACTCTGTGATCTGCTCCATCTAGAATCCACTCCCGCTCTTATCTCAATTAGAATAAAATCACTCCTTTTTCTCAATGCCTCAACCTCTCCGGGAGTTCTTATGGAGTCAATCACTGCATCCTCTCCATCTAGCGATTCTAGAAGCATTTCCGCAAGTACGCCCGCTCCTCCCCTACGTCGCAGTTCCCTGCCCCCTTCGATCAAAGAATCCCTACTCTCAGCAATTCCTTCCTCAGATAGCCAGGCTCTTATTGAATCAGAGCACGAAGTTGTTTTGACGCCCTTCGAAGAAAACCAGCTAACTACGGTAGTTTTTCCTGAGGCATTACGTCCAGTTAGTCCCACAAGCACGCCTTTGCGAAGGCGTACTAGAGATAGGGGTTTCTAGCGCCAGAAGGGACGAGTTCTGGCATATTGTAACTCTGCGTTATGGATTGCTCGAAGTAATCTAACCCTATCTCCAGGGGGCCCTCTCAGAATCCTCGTTGCAGTATCTTCCCCCACGCCTCTTCCCATCAGGCACAATATGGCATCTTGTCCATGCGTTCTAACAAGCTCAGCATTTCTCTGGACCCTTCCAGAAATTTTTTGATCCGTGCTCCCAATCCTCTCAACTAGTGATCCCTCCATCCTCTCGGCAGCACATGCCTGCATCGTTCCCCCGCATGTTGAACAGGGCTCTACAACGACTATCCTCTCCACCCTCCTCCTTTTTTTCCCACCACAGTTCAGACAAACAAGTACTGCTCTTTCATTGAGAAGCCTGGTCTCTAACCTCTCCCTAATCTCAATATCACTCCATGCTGGAAGTAACAAGTCCATTTCTGCCCGGGGGGATCTACCTAGTCTTCCAGGCGGAGTCTGATGTACACTAACAATTCCGTTTGAAATATCCCTGATTAGATCCTGAGTACCCTCTATATCCATCCTCTCATGAAATAGTTTCTCTAGGGACTCTTCGATAACTGGGGTTCCCCTGTACCTTTGCATTAAACCCTCGAGATTTACTTTTCTTGGATCCGTGCCTTTCTCAAGAATGCCCATTTTTCTTGCTACTTGCACAACTCTCCATCTTATGGCTCTCCCATTGGGAATTGTCATCCACATTATTGAAGGGATGGAAGAAGACGGAGTCTCCGAAAGAAGATTAACCACATCACTTGGAGTCAGCGATGGGACTTGTAGGGAGATCCTGTATGGATCTATTGTTGATCTTCCCATCTTCCCATCTTTCAGGGATCCCATTGCCTGCAAGAAGTGCCCTAGGGTCTCATTTATCCTAGATCCTCTACATGTATTCACAATTACGGCGCCATCACTTTCTGAGACGGTCACAGTCCTGTCATCGGGAATTAAGCCGGAGGAATCATAGTGCTCAGTAACAGTACTAATTAGATGGTTACGAGCCTCCATGGAAAGAGGATAATCATCCAAATTTCTTACATTGCTATCCATAGCTCCAATAGCCACCGCAATAGATCTCCTAAGCATGCCAACCTCCATCGCCACTTCCATCGGCACGGGAGGCAATTCCCCAGACCAAACGGGTACTTCTCCAGAGTCCTTTATTGGAATTACCAGAATCTCTTCTTGCTCAGGATCAGCATCTACAATCTGCCATGTTCTTCCTGCCATCACGAATGTCCTGCTCTTTCTTTTTCCTCCCTCTTCTTCGCCCCCCAAAGAAAGGACAAATGCCTCATCTACAGAACCCAGGATACTCCTACTAACTGCATCTCTGACCCTGTATGATAATTCATCGGGAATCATGGAAATATGGTCAATTCTATTCCTACCAAGTCTTCCAGAAGGCGAGAACCATCCATTTTTCAGTACATCTGGGAGCGCCTTCAATAATTGACTCCTCCATCTTATCTTATCTATTTCAGAATGCTCAACTTCCCAAGAAGGCCTCTCTGTCGGTGCATCTCCCTCTGTTCTTTCTGACAATTCTAGCCAAAGTTTTCGTGGCCAAGATGTTACATCAGACTCAAACGGGTCTTCTACGAAATTTACCATCCATCTGTCACTAAGTACCCTTAGCAGAGAGACACTATCGGCCCTCTCCCAGCCTCTGAAAATAGAGCACCTTTCAATTATCTTAGTTGCTACATCAACAGGAACAACGCCTCTTTCTATTGACATTTGTAGAAATTGATTCGCAGCAACAATTCCAGGATTATTCCTCCATTCGACTCCTTCGAGCTCCCCTGCCATCGCTCTTCTCGCAATTACGGCACCCTCAGCAACCTCATCAGTCTCCCAGGCTAGAAGCTCGCCTCTTCCTGTCCCTCCGATAACATGCTCAGCTCTGCCCATTCTCTGAAGTAATCTGTCCACGGCTCTCGGACTTTGGATTTGATGAACTCTTTTTATTGATCCAATATCTATTCCGAGCTCAAGACTACTGGTGCAAACGATGGCGTTCAATTTGCCATTTCTGAGCCCATCCTCCATCTCCTTTCTAGTTTCAGCCGCCAGACTTCCATGATGGACCCCTAGCAGAATATCCCCATTCAAGCCACGCAATCTCTGAGAAACAGACTCAGCGGCATTGCGCGAGTTCACGAATACTAGAGCTGGGTATTCCTCTGACAGAGATTGTGCAAGTCTCCTGTGAGCGGCTACAGAGTGAGGGGAACTCGACCAGACTACGGAGGCAGCCTCATCAGATGGCGTGGGTATCTCTCTATGCACCAAAACTTCTGTTGATCTAGGAGACGGTCCAATTATGGGAAGCGCATCTTTAGAAAGCCACTTTGCGGTTTCATTGGGGTTTCCAACTGTAGCAGACAGCCCAACCCTCTGAAATTTTTCAGAACAGTATTCAGCAATCCTCTCAAGCCCAACTAGCAGTTGAGCCCCTCTTTCAGAAGAAGCTAGGTCGTGCACCTCATCCAAAATTACCGCATTCAAACCAGAAAGATGCCTTCTCAGTCTACTTCCAAGTAGCATAATCTGTGCTGTTTCAGGAGTGGTAACGAGTAGATTTGGAGGATTCTTGGACTGTTTCGTCCTCTCTTTTTGTGTGGTATCACCGTGCCTTAATCCAACGGTAATTCCCAAAGGCTCAAGCATTTCTGCGAGTCTTCTGTCGATATCTCTGTTCAGTGCTCTCAGTGGAGTTATGTATAGTATTGAGAGGCCGTTCCACCCCTCAGTCATGAATCTCGATGCGATGGGTAGTATGGCGGCTTCCGTTTTCCCACTACCAGTCGGAGAGACCAAAACTCTATCAAATCCAGATACTAAGTCATCCATGGAAGACTTCTGAATCGAAGAAAGAGACCATCCTCTGATCTCAATAAGCTTTCTAACTTCAGGATGAAGAATTTCCATTTTCAAACTCCTGAGTTTCAAAGATCGACATTGACAATTTACGGACGAGTAGGGATTTCATCTGACCAATGTGACATCTTGTTTAGTGTAATAGTAACATTAGTCAGCTCCCCTTGCTCCCAATAGTCAACAGCGACAAAGGTGGGTCTGTTCTCGTTTTCTCGCCAACAGTCTAATGTCCTATTTAGAAGAAAATCATAGTCATTAACTTCTTCAGCTCCAACTGGATCAGCTAGTCCAAAAGTACTGGTGAGCCAATTACTCAGGTGCCATACTGGTTGACTATGATCGCCCCTTCCTAGCTCACATGTCATGTCTTCAGAATCTCGCTGACCATATGGGGTATCCCAACTATGTTTCCAAGCCGCATTGAAAAACGGATAGCTACTATCATATTCAAGCTCCACAAAAATCACTATGTCCTTCCCCATCAGAGAAAGATCCCCTATGGATGGCCACGACTCATTCAAATCATGGATGAAAGCTCTTTCCAAAATACCAGTCTCGTTGAAAAGGAACTCTAGATGTTCAGCAGGGGTATAGAAGTTCTCGATCAGAAGACTGACAACATCTCCCGAGCTATTGTTGAGTAATGACCCTAATTCCCGTAACCAACTGAAGGCATCCACCTCTCCGAATTGACATGCGTGAAAGAACTGTCCAGTACCATGACAGAATCTGATGTCGGATGCGCTAGTATCTTCTTCAGATCTATGATGGGGGTCAAGCATGAACGCTCTGATCCCCCCCTCCCACTGGGCCTGAAGTCCAGTATAGTGATTGGTTCCAACTAGGATGCCATCTTCTGAAGAAGAATATGAATTGTGGGTCTCTGCAAATGTGAAATCATCATACTGCCTCAAGCAGTACTCACTCATTCCGTGACAAGAAATGTAGTCCTCATCATCAAGGTGATCAAAGCCCCTTTCTTGCTCCCAATCATTGGGAAGCCCGTCTCCATCCGCATCTTCGTCCAATGAATCGCAAATCCTGTCCCCGTCATAGTCCTCTGGAATTGAGGAATTATCCAGAGGATCAGTACTACAATCAAGCTCCGTGTAATCTCCCCATCCATCTCCGTCATCGTCATTATCAAGTATGTCGCACTCACCGTCTTCGTCGGTATCTAAGGGCGTACTACTTGAAAGAAGGGAATCTGAACTGCAGTTAAGCTCGACTGCATTATCCCAACCGTCACCATCTATATCCAAATCATCTTCATCATCAATTCCGTCACCATCTAGATCCGGAGGTCCGGAAAGACACCCAGAAAATAGTAATGCAAGAGCCATCACCACCGATACGCACTTCTTTTCCATTGAACCTCGATAAAGTAACCTTCTCATGAACCAATCGGAAAAAACATCGAAATTAGATGAACGCAAATAGGAAGTAACTAATCGTATGTGCTAGGACGAATACTTGTAATGGCTCGCGGAAGGAGTAGGAAGAGTTTTTTCACCCGATGGTGGGAATCAAAGAAAGATACCCAATTTCAGATAGTAACCTATGCCACAATCCTGTCTTCTGCCTCTGTTTTATGGGGCTTCATGTTCATCTTCATGCTAGGGGGAGCAACCGACCCAGAACATCAGGAATTCATGCTCCCTTTCAGCTGGTTCTGCTTAGTCGCTGGCTCATTAACTTCAATTTATGTTATCCCGGAATTCAGCTTCTATTGGTCACAGAGGGACGTCTTAGAGGACATTCTAGCATTAGATGCTAGAACCGAGGTAATCAGGAGGAGAAAAGAAGCAGAAGAAGCGGCTGAAATACTAGGCCCGAAATATCAATCCAGACTAATGGGCCTCTATGATCACTACCAGATTAGAGGGGGAAAGAGATTCAAAGTAACCCCAACAGAAATCTCCTCAGAAAGCAAGGAAGCCCCCATTGTTCCAAACTTTACAGATCAATCACATTGGTGGCATACAGAGAAATCTCAGCTATCAGACTGGCTCCCAGGACTGCCCTCGCTTAGGGCCAAGAAGATCAATAGAATGATTATCGTTTTCTCGGCATCAGCCATTGCCCTATTGGCTCTCAATTCGATTTTCGGACTATCTATTGGATTAGGAGGTATAAATCATAATACAATCGATCTTTCAGCACACCTACTCTCAAAGGAAAATGTCATGTTCAACCCTCCACATTTAGATTCTGTTAGCTTATTACTAATTGCCTTCTTTTCTTTAATATTGAACTTTACAAAGCCCCTAATCGAATATCAAGAGGAGGAGTGAAATGTCTAGGGCGCTGGCCAGAGAGATTTTTCTAGCAGTCGGGCTAGTCACACTATTACTCGGTTCAATGTTCCTCTCTACCGGAACCTTCCCTCCAATGGTTGTTGTGGAATCTGGTTCTATGATGCATGACGATGAGGGGCAGATAGGAGCAATAGATCCGGGCGACCTGGTATTGGTCATCAATCCCGATAGGAAGGACGTAGTCACATTTGTCGAGGCAACTGATCCACAGAATGATAATTTTGGATACGAGTCACACGGGATGGGAGGGGATGTCATTGTCTTCAGAAAGAATGGCGGTACGGATACTCCGGTCATACACAGGGCATTATTGAAGGCCATCGAGAATGAATCAGGAGGATGGGATGTTCCCGGGACTACGTTGTTGGGTGTCGAAAGCATCAATTGGACTCTTGAATATGAATGCGTATCATTCCATGGAAACGACTACGATCTTAGAATAGAAAATTGGGTCCCCCCTCATGAGGGATTCCTGACTACCGGAGATAATAAGGATAGCAACGGATGCAGAATCGATCAACTTTCCGCTACAGGTCAGGACGGTAGGAACGGCCTTCTTGATGAGAACAATAATCCCGTTACTGCCGTAAAGGATGATTGGATTATTGGAATCGCCTCAACTGAGATTCCTTGGATTGGAGCGGCCAAGCTATTTTTCTCTCCGCCCCCCTCAGCATCCTACGTTACTGACAAGACTTGGACGATGCTTGGACTTGTTATCGCATCAATACTGATTGCCCCCAGTGTCGTAGAAGCTATCCAAACCAAACCATCAACGGAAGAGGAATAATCAGACAACAAGCATTAGAATAGGGATTAAGACCACAAAAAGCATCACAATAGTGCTGAGGCTACTAATTGAGCCTGCGAGTCTCTCTACTCTGAGAGGGTTACTGCCCCTCATTAACACAGAAAGGACAGAGTGTGTGCCATCCTTTACCATGTGCCCCCCATCGAAGGGGACTATCGGTAGAAGATTTAGGAATCCCAATAGGAAGTTAACCCAGATTAACCAGAAAATGAAATCAAAAAGAGAAAGAAGTCCGCCTGTACCCAAGAGCGACAGAATTGAATCATCATCAACCTCAAGCATTAACCTCTCATGAATCTCCATAGTTTGTCCATCATAAGACATAGGCGTTCCAAGCATCGAAAGAGGTGTTAGTGAAACTATGACAATCTTCTCCAAGCTAGAATATCTATTGTCAAAAATGACCGAGAACTGTTCTATCTGAAAGGTACCTGGCCTTGGATTACTAACACCAAGAAAAGCCTCTCCTTGCTCAATCCCGTAGGAATCTAGTACCTTGTTGGTCTCTGATAAACACTCCATGTCTCCCTCGCACTGGTCTAGGTAGTACTGCCTCTTGTCCCCCAATGTTACTGGAATCTCAGAACTATCTCCCCACGCTTCTTCCCCTGCATCATAGGGCATTACTGTGAAAATTACGACATCACCTGCTTCTAGATAATCCATTTGCTGAGAAAAGGAAGTGTAATCTGGGACCTCATTCCCATCTATATGTGTAATTATGTCGTATGGCATTATTCCTGCTTGATCAGCCCCTCCATCTTCGATAACTGCGATTGCATGAATCCCAGGATTGGATGCTACGAAACCACTTGAGACGAACCCCAGGATAACTAGGAAAATGAAGGTTGCAACCAGGTTTATTGCTGGCCCTGCGGCGAAGAGACGCAACCTCTCTCTTCTTGGAGCCATGATCATGTCCATATGTTCAGGTTCTGCGAATGCACCCACTGGTATTGGTCCAGCCATAAGTAGTCCGAAGCTCTTCACTTCCATCCCATGTGCTCTAGCCTGAATTCCATGGCTATACTCATGGATCAGTAGTGTAAATACAAGGGCCAGCGCGGGCCACCAGAACGGTACAAAGCTAGTGACTCCAGGGATGAATAGAATATCCGTAGCCGGCAAAGAACCTTGAGGAGGAGAATTCATCGAAGATAAGAATGCAAAGGTCATCAGCAAGACAACAGTGAACATCACCAAGAAACACAACCAAATAGAAAACTCACCGAAAAACCTCCAGAATTTCCTATTCTTTGAGATATATTCCAGGAACCCCCTTCCTCTAGACGTTCTTATCATCAAAACAATCCCGAGAACTCTCTCAAAATTCCACCTATCTAGGAATCCATAGTCTTCCAAGTAAAGTACGAATAAATACCATCCAGACAAAGCAATTACGACCCATAGTGGAAGTATGCCGTAAATGAGAAGAATCGACAAAATCAGAATCGGATAGATGGGTACCTTCCCTCCCCCTTCTCCATCCATGTGCATGACAATGCTCCCTTCCTATTCAACTTGCGTCCCATAAAAACTCACATTAATGACCATCCCTACGCACACCTATGTCAGACAGTTTACAGGGAGAAACGCCCCCTCGTAAACACTCTAGAGAGATAGACTCACTCAGAAGAGAGAGAGATAGCATAAAGAGAATATTGTCCCAAGCAAATCTAGATGAACTGAGCGATGAATTGAACAAGTTAAACGACACAATTACCAGAATAGAAAGAGAGTTTGCCGGTCACTAGCTAGGAATTATGGTTTCTATCTCATGCCTAATTGGCTTTCTCGGAAAACTGTCGGCAGATGTTCTGGGGCCATCGGATTTGCATACTAAGGACAAGAATCGGTGTAGGGGCATCCCCTGATCCCAGTCTAGAAACTCCTTCCCGTTTCTGGTTAAAGGAAGTGAAGGAATACTACGGGATAGATGACGAAGCTTACCACTCAGGCCATCAACTTCGACCTTCATTATCCTCCAACTATCTCCTCTTACTCCCTTAAGCCTGTAAGCATAAAGTGGAAGTAGTCCGCACTTTTCCCCTATTTCTCTAAGGGAAACTAACTGATCAAAGGTCCTGCCAGAAAGATACAGTTTCTTGGACTTTGATGATTTGACCTCAATTGGAAAGCAAATGTCCCCTCTTAGTGCAAGTAAATCTCCTGTGCCCTCCGATCCACTTCCAGGCGCTCTTACTACTAGGAATGGCCTATTTGTTACTTTCATGGCCTGAGATCTCTCTATCTCAGAACATGATTTTGTTACTGCCCTAACTCCTTTTAGCTCTCCAGCTAGAACCGAACGAAGCTCCCTCTCGTATACGCTCCCTATGCTGCCCACGCAACTATCGTATTCTCAGGGTTAATGAGGACATTGGTCACTAACTACTGTATCTTGCCCTTTCGGAAATCCCTAGTTCTGTCCACGCCAGGGAATTGGTCTTCACTCTCTCTATAAACCGTCTTCATGTTGTTAAGGAAATTTACTTCATCAGTGACAATGAGGACCATGCGGACTCCGGGATCTTCCTCCCTATCCATCCAATCAAGGATTATTTCCATAGTCATACGCGCGCCCTCCCTGTGTGGATAAGCGAAAACATCCATCCCAAGTGGAGGAGTGACCAATGTTTCACGAGATTTTATCTTAGAAATCTCCTCAAACATTGCATTGTATGAATTGACCAGGAGTTCCCTCCTAAAATTATCCTGATTAGGCCTCCGGCAGTCAGGCCCTACGACATGAACTATGTGTTCGGCTGGTAAGTTGAACCCGGGGGTGGTTACGGCTTCCCCTACTCCACAGGGCTGCTTACCCTCTTTCCTCCTCTCTACAGCAATTTCAGTGCACCTCGCGCGCAGCTCCTCTCCAGCGGCTAATTGCATCTTTTCATCAAGCCCCTCTCTTCCGGCCAATCTATTATTGGCTGGAATGACCATTACATCTCCTTCTACTCTGATGATATTACCGAACTGGACCCTGACCTGTCCATGACGGCACTCTCTCACGATTATTGTCTCCGCCATATCGTGACAAGGAGGGTCATCTGATAAGTAACCATCGACAAGAATCAATCATTGTAATCGATGCATTCATTCGACAAAGCCCATTAGGAGGGGTATGTCCGCCGGGTATGTATTGATCAATGTCGAGCCAGGCAGTGAGTCTGATGTCCACAAAGTTGCCTTGTCCTTGGATTGTGTGACTGATGCGAATATGCTTTTTGGAGACTACGATCTTATTGTAAAAATCGAGGCTTCCAGCATGGGGGAGATTGCTCGTCATGTTGTAGAATCTATCAGGGCAATACCCGGAGTGGCCAATACCAAGACTCTCGCATGTGCGGAAATGTAACTCTCGTTACTATGAAAAACCCCTCAATGAGGACCAGTAACTCATTTTTTACCCAATAACTTCATTATCTCTGTAAATTACCAAACAAACGGAGGTATGCTGAAAATGTCAGGAAAGAAGTACTTCGTACTAATGGAGAATGGAGAGGACACCAGTCA
>MDTG01159510.1_pt1 | contig 14995 bp, 14 predicted proteins | sample 811421 | NCBI WGS metagenome assembly MDTG01 (sample SAMN05326645, study PRJNA326480) | marine metagenome | isolation source: seawater | place: Pacific Ocean: South East | collected 2011
AAAAAATACTTTTAATTTTTTTATTTTATTTTTTTTTATAACTGTGTCTATCATAAAATTTACAAATGGTTTGCCATGAGTTTCTAAAGGATTCTGGCTTGTAATATTAATATCAAAAAAAATTTTTCCATCTGTTTTTTGCTTTTGTGAATATCCAAAATGATAAGCATCTACACCAGCAAATACTATTTTTTCAACACTGGGAACATTATATAATATCCTTAAGATACTTGAGGCGATTGTCAAACTTCCAGTAGGACTATAATTATAAACATCAATATTAAAATCTAATTCTTTTTCACTTGGTATATAACTAAGCATATTAACTCTGTCATGAAAAAAATTATAAAAAATTTTGAATCTTTTATCTTTTTTCTCAAGGTTGCATATTAATAATTTTATTCCGTATTTTTTTATAATATGTTTTGGCATAACTTGTACTATTGAATTATCTTCTGCTACTTGTGGTGATATTTGGATTTCAAATTTATTCCCTATAAATTCCTCTAAATTTTCAATATCGACTCTACTTAAAAGAATTCTGCAATCACATTCTTCTATGATCTTTTTTGGACTACTCTCAAAAATTGATGCTCCCTTACCTATAATTGCTACACTTTTTGAACCTTCAATATATTTAATTGGATTTACAATTTTAGTCAGATCGTTCGTGTTGAAAAAAGGAATTTCGTATTTAAACTTATATATAATTCTCCAATACTTTAAAAAAAAAAATCTATAAATTTTTTTTAGTTTTTTTACTAACATTATTCATATCTTTAAGGTTTTTGTCTAACTCTTTTATAAAATTTCTAATATTTGTATGGTAACCTGTTTCATATAAGCCTTGTTTTTGTATCTCTTTGAAATTTATTTTTTTATTTTGTAATTCTTTTTTTAATATAGAAACTAAATTATCATCTTTTTCAATAAACCTATATAGACTAGGATAATCATTTAATTCATTTTTTAAATTATCTATAAATTTTTTAGTTTCTATAAAAGGAGTATATATTAACGTTTTTTTTCCAAAAAAAGCAGCTTCATACATTGTGGTTGACCTAACAGTAATATGTAAATCTGAAATAGGTAAATAATTTACTGCTGTAAGTTTTTTTGCAACTTTTAAATTTTTTTTATTTTTAAAATTGTTTTCTCTTCTTGGTAAGTATATAAAGATTACATCTTTTATTTCATCAGAAAGCTTATCAAGAAGATCATATTCTAATTTACTATTATTAGTGGTAGCACTCATAGAAACTACATATTTAAAGGCTTTAAAATTTTTTTTGGAAATTTTAAGATTCCTTTTTCTATTTTCTAAATATGATCCTACAGCTTTTGCCTTAAATATATTGTTTTCTATTATCTCCTGTCTGTTAAAAAAATTGGCATAATATTTTGAGTAAGTTAAGATAAATTCTGGGTAGTGAGAACTGTCTATAATTTTATTCATATTATATGCGTAATGATCTTTATCAAAACTTCCATGTTGAACCTCAACAGTTGTGATCCCTAGATCCTTGGCAGCTTTAATTATTGGGCCATATCCATACCAGACAGTTATATATAAAATTTTAGGCTTTTTATATTTCAAAAAAAACTTAAATACATGATAGTCTGAAATAAATCTTGTAGCATGTGTTGCAATATCAAAATCTAAATTAAATTCATTTTTTATTGATGATATGATATCTTCTCCTAAAAGTTTATATTTTAAAAGTTTCATTTTTATTAATATTCTTGATAACAAATCAAGAAAAGTTAGTGATAATATATTTTTCTCAAATATTTTTTTTTTATTAAAATGCATGTCATCAAAAGCATGCTCAACGAGAAGAGGATTTTTATAGTTTTTGTATATTTCGTTAATATTTTTTGAAATTGAAATGTCGTTATCGTAAATTCTCTCTTTTGAAGTTGAAAAAAAAATTGCGTCACAAGGTCTAAATATATTGTTTAAACCATACAAAGAATTTCTGAATAAAATAATTATATTCTTAAACTTATTTATTTTATGATTTTTAACACCATTATTGCATAAAGTTTTAAGTAATGAATTTGCAATCAAATATCTTAAGTGTGGCCAAAGAAAAATATTATTAATTTTTATTCTGGAAACTTTCAATTTCGTTTCAAGATTTTCTAATATTTTATTAACATCAAAATTTTCATTCATTAATAGTTATGATGGTTTTTTTAAACCAACTGGTTTTCCCGTCACAGGAATTTTAAGATAATTATAATAATCTTCTAAATATTTTTTTTTTTTTTTTTTTTCAAAAAAATTTTCAATTTTCCACATTTCACTTTCATACCATGAGCCTGCAAAATGCAAGAAATAGTTTGTGGTCAATGAGGCTTCAACACACTCTTTAATAAGATCTATATTTTCCTTTCCATAATTATATAAAAATGGATATTTCCATGAAATTTCGTAAATCCAAAGTGCTTGAAACTTGTAATCTAGCCATTTAATTTTTCCGTAATTTAGAAATTCATAATTTAAAATTGGCTCATCTCCTCCTCCTGTTAAGGTGTCTATATCTTTGGTATATTTATCAAACCAACTTTTCATAAGCATTCCATGGTTTTCGAGATTAAAAACAAACATACCAGCACAAAAATAATCATTTTGAGGTTCTACATTATGATATTTATAAACATCTTCAGTTGACATGAATAAAGAAGAATCTAGAGGATACTCATTGCTATAATTATTATGCCTTAGAAAAGCAATTTTTCTCAAAGTTTCATTTAATGGCTGTTCCAAATTTTTTCTCTGCGATACGACACTAATATTTTTACTATTATAATTTTCAAAAATATTTGGAGCTTGAGGATTTGCCAATATGTCTGTATCTAAATAGCATATATTTTCTATATCTAGTTTATTTTCGATAAATATCTTTCCTATGAGAAGTTTTTGCCAAGTGGGTTTTTTATAAGTTAGATCATTTTTTGATAGCAAGTTATCTATTATAGTAATGATACCGATATCATTTTTTTTACAATATTTTACCCAAGTAGGTAATGCATATTTAGACCAGTCCTTATAATATTTCTCCCCAATTGCAATTGTTACAAGATAGTTTTTACTTTTTTTTGGTTTGAGCATTATTTTATACATAAACTTATGATTTGCTCCAATCAGCTAAGTTTATATTTTTATTCAAAATTTTTTCTCTGGCTTTTATTAGTCCATTTCCAACAAAATTGAATAAGTTAGCAGTTGCAACAGCATCTACTTTTTGTCTTCTCAAACCTTCCATCAAATGATTTTCATTTCCAGCACCACCAGCTATAATTAGTGGCTTATTCAATTTGCCAGCTATTTGATCAATCGTCTCAAAATCATATCCAAATCCTGTGCCATCCCTATCTATTGAGTTTAAATATATCTCTCCAACTCCTAAATTTTCTACATAATGAAGATATTTTTCTAATGTCATATCTATTTTCTGAGTTCCATTATTTATCAGTACTTTACAAATTCCATCAATTTTTTCATAATCAATTGAAGCAACTATACTTTGAGAACCGTATTTTTTTATAATATTTTTTACGATATCTGGTCTTTTATACAATAAAGAATTTAATATTAATTTATCTGCACCATTATTGAATAATAGTTGTGCATCTTCAATACTTTTTATACCTCCTCCTGCTGTTATAGGTATGAAGACACAACTAACAATCTTTTTTAAATAACTTGCAAATAATAAATTTTCTTTTTTTTCTTTAGATGCATTGATTACCACTATTTCATCTAAGGAAAATGCAATATCCTTAAATTTATAATTTTTTTCAAGCCAATTGATATCACCTACTTTTTGAAGACGAAAATTTCTACTTTGATTAAAACTTCTATCAGAATAAATTAAAGTAAATATAATTCGCTTTCTAAGCATTTAAAATATATCTATAAAATTTTTTAATAATTTTAAACCATTAGTTTGACTTAATTCGGGATGAAATTGTGTTCCTGCAATGTTATCATTTTCAAATGATGCAATAAAATCCTCACCATAATTACAAATAGAAGAATTAATATCTTTTTTACTTTCTAATCTATAACTATGAGTAAAGTAAAAGTCATTCTGTTCACTAAAACCTTTGTATAGTTTTGTTTTCGAATTAATTTTTACCTGATTGAAACCTACATGAGGAAGTTTATAATTTTTAATTGAGAATTTTTTACATTCAGCATCTATATAACCAAGCCCCTCTGATCCATAATCCTCCTCGCTATTTTTGCAAAGTAATTGCATACCAAGACAGATTCCTAAAATAGGTTTTTTATTACCTATCACTACCTCTTTTAATATTTTGTCCAATCTTAAAGTTTTTATTTTTTCCATAGCATTTGCAAAAGAACCAACTCCAGGCAAAAGCAACTTATCTGCATGATTAATCGTATCATATTCGCTTGATAAAACTATTTCATCAACATTTAAGTATTTAAAAGTGCTTTCTAAAGAACTTAAATTACCCATTCCATAATCAATGATTACTAATTTCATAAGAAATAATCTTCACCAACATTAAATTTTGGTCTCCAGATACCTCTAACTTTTTTAAAAAGATTTTTATTTACATATTTGTCTAAAACTGAGTCAAATTCTTCTTTAGTCATTTGATAATAATTTAAATATGTATTAATTAGCTTGTCTGGGTAAGCATTATCATACATTTTAACTAAATTTATTGCCTGATCCCTAGTCATTGAACCTCTTCTTATTTCAATACCTGCATCTTGTGTTCCTCTTCCAAAGCCAAACTTTAGGTACATCAAATAAGCATGCAAAGCATAAAGTGCCTGGTCATTTTGAGAAAAATTATTAAATGTGTCGTGATTTGCATCATTTTTTTCTAATAACCCACAGAATTCTTTTGCTACAACATAGTTCCTGTACGAGTCCCATGGCTCAAAATAAGACCAATGTGCAAGAGATAACCCAACTTTTGAAGTTTCGTTTTTTAAAGGAAATTGAAATAATGTTAAATCTGCATCACTTATATCTTTATCCTCTTTTATTTTTTCAAATACTTTTTTATGTCCACCCTCCAAGTAAACTCGCTCCATATATTCAATATCATAAAGGCTTTTGTCTTTAGTTTCGGTTGATCCCCCATATTCAACTTCCCCGCTTTCTCCATAAAAGATAAGCGGAATTTTAAAATTTACACCTATTTTGATTACTGCAGTTAAAATTGCAATAAGCCAGCCATAATAAGGAAAGCCTTTATGTATAAATCCGTATTTATTAAGCCTATCTAATACTTTTGGGTTACATGATACATGGATATGATTGTATCCTGACTTAATAAAATTATTTAAATTTTTATTTCCAATTTCTAGCTCTAATGCAGGTCTTATCGTTATTGTTAAAGGGTTCATCCCATACTTATTTTTAAGTTGATGGGCTACATAAGAACCATCTTTACCTCCACTAACTGGAACCAAACAATCAAAATTTCCTGTGGTTGATTTATGTTTATCTAATAAATTTTTTAATTCCTTCTCTCGAGATTTCCAATCTATTCTCTTTTTTTCTTCCATCCATTGACATGCATTACACCATCCTCTGTTATCAAAAGTAATTCTTGGTCTAGTTGACATATTTAAACAATTGTTACACCAAAATATTTTTTTGTTCATAAATCTATTTAATTTGTTTTATTTTAATATTAGGTAGTGTCTAATTTTTTTAAATTTTTGCATATTTTATTCTAAAGATTATAAAATAAATCCATCATCAACTATAATATTTTGACCATTTATATAATTACTCATGTCACTGAGTAAAAAAATTAATGTTCCAGTTAAATCATTTGTATCTAGCATGCCTTTATTTAAACATCTATCTTTATACATTTTTAAAAAACTTTTTGGTTGATTATCTAAAATTCCACCTGGACTTATTGTGTTAAATCTTAAATTATTTCCCCTAAAATATTTAGACATGTATTTTGTTAGATGTATCATGCCAGATTTTATAGCCGCATACTCAACAGGCATCGTCATTTTTGTGTTTTCATAAATTTCAAATCTTGGAGGTATTACACCATAAATCGATGATATATTAATAATATTTCCAAAACCTTGTTTTTTAAAATAAATTGAAAATATTTTTGAGGAAATAAAACATCCCCCTAAATTTATTCCTAAATTTTCAACAAAATCTTCATATTCAACATCCAAAAAATGTTTTCCATAATTTTTATTTCTTGGGTAAGCACTATTTACTAAAGCATCTATCTTGCCATACTTTAAATGAACATAATCAACACACTCTTGTAAAGATTTTTTAGAAGTGATATTAAGTTTGAAACTATCTATTTTTTCAGATGGTAAATGTTTTAACAATTCATCAACAGCTTTTTTGATTTTTGCTTCATCTATGTCGGCTATTAAAGCTGTACCACCACTTTCAATTATCGATTTTACAAACTCTAAGCCTATTAATCCAACTCCACCGGCAACTACAATTATTTTATTTTTAAGTAACATTAATTGTTTTTATTAAGACTTAATTTTTATATCAATTTCTATTAAATTGGCTATTTTTTATTGCCTTCATTTTTAAGAATAATATAAAATAAATTTTATCTTTATTTGCACTATGTCATAAATATAAAGTCTTTATTGACAAATATCTTATGATCTCCATTAGGAGTTACTATTTATATTTTATTTATACATTTAATAATTTGTGTATTCTAGAATTCTATTCAAATTATAAACTCTATTGAAAACATTGTAATTACAATCTTTTTGAACATAGTTTCTAAATTTTTTTTTATCTACAATTTCAAATACTGGCAGGTTTTTGTTTAAAATATTATCTAAATCATCAATAATCCCAGTATCATTCGGAAGATTCCATAAATTTTTTTTCTGATTGGATATTTTATTCCTACTTTTGAAAAATTTTTCATAGATTGACTTATTTTTAAATAGAAAACTTATCATTTTTTTGGTGTATGTCTGGCTTATTTTTTGTGGCACTGTAAAATATTGTTGAGGCACATTATTTTTAATCAATCTTGAAAATTTATAAAAGTTCGAAAAATTTACACCTGTTAATGGAAACCCCCTAGTAGAGTAAAAAGAAGCTAATTTTTTATCTAATCTATCTAGCAAAAATCTTTGAATCTTAAATTTTGATTTTAAGTCATAAGAAACTTGATACATAAACGATGCAAATGGAAAATCACCATATGGAGTATAAAAAGGCAGAAAACTGTTTGCCAAACTCAAATATCTACAAAAATGTGTTCTATAAAATGCAAAATAATCTATATAAGAAGATAAATCTTTGTCATTTTTAACATTAATTCCTTCCAAACTTTTTGCATAAAAATATTTTAAATTATCATAATACTCTTTTTTACTTATAAGTGAATCATGCATAATATCAACTTGCTCTACAAACTCAGGTAAAAAAGTATCCAAATTTAATTTTCTATTTTTTTTAAAATAATCATAATATGACAATCTAAAAAGCTCAGTGCCGCTTAACCCAGATATAATGATATCTGCATTATTATCTCTAATATTTAAAAAGTATCCTGTCCTTCTATTATAGGTTTGTTTATGACTATGTAAAAAGGTTATTTTATCTATTAATTCACTGTTAGAATAATATTTGTCATCACTAAAAAGTTTATAATTTAGTTTTTTATAATCTATAATTTTATTTACTATTTTAATTTCACTAAATTTTCCTGCATTAGAAGCATCAGCATATTCTGTTATGGCTTGGAGACCTACATCAAATTTAATATTTAATTTTGATAATAAAGCTATTATAACTCTTGTATCGACTCCACCTGTAATATCTGAGTGAATTTTACCCTCAACATTCTTTAAAAATGATAAGTTGTCAGTCAAAAGCTCCTCCGCTTTATCTACTGCTTCTTTAAAATTTTGGTAATACCCTATCTTTATTTTATCTTTAATATTAAAATATTGTTTTTTAATAATTGAGTCTTTTTTTAAATTAAAAATTGTTCCTGCTTCAAAATAGCTTATTTCTGCAAATATATTTTGATCACAACAAGCAAAAGCAGCATATTTATAGTTCTCTGATAAATATTCAGATACACCAAGCTTATTAAGGGTACACTTATTATTTTTCGCAATTGAAAGCATACTATTAGAAATTGATATATTGTCCCCCTTTTGATAAAAATATAAAGGATAATAACCTAATCTGTCCGTACAAATTTTTAATTCATTTTTGTAATATAAAATTAAAGCAAATTGACCTCTGGTGTTGGAAGATTTTAGTAAATTTTCAAGAGGCAATCCTGATTCTAAATCCTGATAGAATAATTTTAACGCTTCATGGTTATAAAAATTTTTATAAATAAATACACCTAAGTTTATAATTAAATCATCCTTTTTTTTAAACATTGAATCTTTATTTTCAGATTTAAAAAAATAACAAAAATAGTTAGGAACTTTAATATCGTCTATTTGATGTAAATATTCTCTTAGAATATCAAAATTGTTAGTCTTATTTTTATTATCTATATAAACCGTTTGCATAGTTAGTATGTTATTTTTTTATCCAATATATTTTGTTTATTAAGTAATTTTATCAATATTTTAACAATCTTTTTAGAGGCACCTTTTTTTTTATAAGGATTTGTTTTATTTTGTATTTTATTAATATAACTTTTATCAAATAAGCTTTTATTTACAGCCTTGATAATTGCATGGCTGCTATGCGGAACAAATATTATATTTCCAGCATTTTGTCTGTCTTTTTGTCTTAAACCCACATTAACAACTGGCAAATTTAATAAGGGAGCTTCTAGAACCCCCATGCTTGAATTTCCTAAAAGAACAGATGCATTTCTAACAATATTTATAAAGAGATTCTCCTCTAAATTATCAAAATATTTAATTTTTTTATTTTTAAATTTATAGTTTTGAAATTCTTTTTTAAAAATTACAGTACCTGGATCTGAATTTGATCTTATAACTATTGTTGGTAAATTAATCTCATTTATAGCATCAAGAGATGCCACTATGTGTTTTTTGCTTTGCTTTAACCAATTGCTTACTGGATGTTGAATAAATAAAATTATTGGCTCTCCATTTACATTTTGTAGGCCTAAAGATTTTAAAAGTTGTTTTTTTTTAATTTTTTTGCAATTTAGATATCTTTCAACTACTGTATGACCAACATTATGCACTCTCCATTTTTCTTCCCCTAATTTAATAACTCTATCATAACTTTCTTTTGTAAAGCAAAAACTTATGGAAGCTAACTTAGTCACGCTATGTCTTATTACACCATCAACATTAAAGGCGGTTCTATCTCCAGCTCCTAAATGTGCAACAGGTATATTCATATACGTGCCAACTAATGATGCTGTTACCGCTTCTTCACGATCATAGGGCGCAATAATACAATCTGGTTTTACCTTTTTTACAGTTCCTAATAGTTTTGTTAATTGTAACGCTAAACTTTCGATTCTTGATGATTGTTTATCAGATATTTTCAAGTTTTTTATTTTTGATATAATTTTAAATTTATCTTTTATGATTTCTCTACAACTATAACCAAATTTTTTTGATAAATGCGAACCAGATATTACTAATAGGGGTTTTAAAAATTTTGATTTTTTAACTTCATTAATTATTGGTTTTTGAATATAGTATTCAGCTCTTGATCCTGTGATGAATAGAATTTTTTTTTTCATTAATAGCCTGTATATTTAAATTTCTCAAAACCCTGATTAAATAAAAAATCAATTATTGATAAATTTGGAACGAAATTACTTATTTTATTAACTTGTTCATACCTAAAATTAATAGGTTCTAAATAAATTATTTTTATGCCATTTAAATTAAACTTTTTTATATCTAAATAAGATTTCGATCCTGTACCAGTAATATACTTATGTGTATTTGATTTTTTACAAATATCTAATATTAAATCAGATTTTTGTCCTGTAACATTCATATTTGTTGCAGATAAAAATCTACATTGCATTTTCAATTTTTTAGCTATTGATACAGTTAAACTCTTGTTTAAATCATTTAAAAAAACAAATTTTTTTTTATATTCATTTACAATCAACTCAAAGACTTCCTCAAAATATTTTGTTTTTTGATAACAATTTTTGATTATGTTTATATGCGATTTTATCCATTCTTGAGAATTGTCTATTTTGATATTACTAATTAAAGTTTGTTGCGGAGCATATTTTATTGGTACAGTTAAAAATTTTGAATTACCATTAAGTAGCACCAAATTTCTATTTTGATAACTTCTTCTTTGATACTGTACGTTATCCAAGAAAACAAATGTTTCGCACTTTGACATTTTTGTAAAAAGATTGATCCATGGTAAGTATTCTGGCTGATGTATAACCGTACTACACATTTAGTTTGTTGCTATCTTGTTTACCTCATTAATAACTGTTTTTATTATCTTTTTAGCATCACTTTCGCTAATTTGCATGTGTAGTGGAAGATGAAAATGTTTTTTCATTAAATTTTCGGTACTTAAGTATTGTTTTCTCATCTTTAAATACTTTGTTTTATAGACTGGTTGAAGATGAAGTGGGGGGTCATAAGCCCAGTTAATACTTATACTATGTTTTTTTTTTAAAATATCCGCAATATTTGATCTATTTAACTTACTGTTATTTAATAATGTTATATGTTTCCAAATAGATAATCTGGAACTTTTAAGAATTGGCAAACTTAAAAGGTTTGGACACTTTTTAATCTCTGCATCATATATTTTGCAAATCTTACTTCGGTGAGTAATTATCTTATTAATGTTTTTAAATTGGCTTAAACCCATTAATGCAGAAAACTCAGGAACTCTACAGCTTCTCCAGCCAATCCCATATAATTCACCTTTTTTTGACCAATCTCTTCCTCTTTCTCTTAGTGAAAGTGCCAAATCATAAATTTTTTTATTATTTGTTGTTAACATTCCACCCTCTGCTGTAGTGATTGTTTTAGTGGCAAAAAATGAAAAACAACCTACATCTCCAACAGCCCCTGCATTCATTTTTTTTAATCTAGAGCCTATAGCGTGAGCACAATCTTCAATTATAATTATATTTTTTTTTTTACAAAATCTTTTAATTTCCACGATGTCAAATGGCATATATCCACCAAAATGAACTAACATAACAGCTTTAGTTTTTTTTGTTATTCTTTTTTTTATTTCATTTAAGTCTAAACAAAATGTATCTTTATTAACATTTGCAAAAACTACTTTTCCACCTTGAGAAGTAACTGCCATCCCAGTAGCAATAAATGTTTCACAAGGAACAATTACTTCGTCATTTTTTTTAAGATTTAATGATTTTACTGCTATCTCTAGAGCACTAGTACATGTGTTCAAAAAAACTGCATATTTTACTCCAATAAATTTTGCAAATATTTTTTCGAATTTTTCTGCGTATGGTCCTGTACTTAATTTTCCTTTTAATATTGATTTAGTTTTGCTGAGAATCCAATTTATATCTTTATTACTAAAGTATGGAGTAGCAACGTTGTAAATCTTTTTATTTTTTTTTATAATCATTGTACATTTTCCTTAAGTTGTTATCTAGAGTATTTGATTTAAAATTAATAATTTTTTTTGCCTGACTTACATTCATAAAAATATTTTTAATTATATTCTTATTTTTTTTTGGGGAATAAACTGCGTTTGATTTTGATTTGAAAATTTTTTTCATTTTTTTAAATAAAGTTACTGCCTTTGTTGGATTTCCACCTCCAATATTTAAAATTTCAAATTTTATTTTTTTAATATTTAAAACCGATAGATATATAGATTTAACTGCATCTTCTACATATAAATAATCTCTTTTGAGTTTACCCTTATTAAATAAGATTATATCTTTGTCATTTATGATTTCATTCATACACATTTTTATAAATCCTGGTAAATTTTGTTCATAACCATATATCCCATCAAATCTAAGTATAATAGTATTAATGCTGAAATTTTTAGAATAGTATTCTAACAAATCTTCAGATAATTTTTTACTTAAACCGTAAGTATTTCTCGGATTCAACTTAATTTTTTCACTAAGTGGGCCCTCTTTATTTTCATAAACACTAAAACTTGAACAAAATATAAAATTCTTAATATTAAAAGTTTTAGCTGCCTCAGCAATATTTTTTGTACCCATGAGATTTATATTTAAATATTTATTAATATTGTGCTCTGCACTTAACGGCTGATATGCCGCTGTATGAATTATTAAATCTACATCTTTATTATCTATAAAGATTTTTTTTACTTTTTTAAAATTATTAATATTAACTAAGTAATGCTTGTAACATTTATTTTTTATTTTATTTTTTTTCAAATCAAGTCCAATAATTTTATGACCTTTTTTTATCAAATAAATTATTGTTTTTAATCCTAAAAACCCACTGGCACCTGTAACTAAAATATTCATTTTTAAAATATATTTTTCCAAGTTAAAGGTTCATTTTTTTTTATATCTGTCTTAATTTTTTTACCGATAATTCTATAAAAAAAATTTGGTGTAATACCTAACGCTGGTCTCCTACAAACTAAATCGCTTTCTTCAATTAATTTATTTTTATACAAATCTTTACTTGCATAAATCGATCTTCTAGATTTAATTCTGCCATGCTTTTCTTTTTCCAAAATAATTTTTTTTTCTTTTCCAAGTCCTTTTTCAATTTTTCTTAAAGATAATACCATTTTTTTAAACTCAAAAGGCTCTATAGACGCTTTGTGGTCAGGCCCTACGTCATTCACATTTAATGTTATGTGCTTTTCAATATAGTTTGCTCCAAGCGCTACTGCTGCTATTGCAGCTTCAATACCTTTGGAATGGTCTGAAAAACCAACTTCACATTTAAATTTTTTTTTTAAAAAGCCTATTGAATTCAAATTTAAAGACTCAACTTTAGCCGGATAAATACTTACACAGTGTAACATTGAATATTTTTTGAAGTTATTTTTTTTTAAAAATGATACTGTTTCTTTAATTTCTTTATAAGAAGATCTTCCTGTTGAAAAAATAATTTTTTTATTTTTTTTAATTATTCTCTTTATAAGTGGAAAATTATTTATATCACCAGAGGAGATTTTAAAAAATGGAACGTTTAATTTATTTAATTCATCTACACTAGTGAGATCAAATGGTGTTGCTGTAAAAATAATTTTGTTTTTTTTTGCATAATTGCTCAATGATCTCATTTGGTTAAAATTGAACTCATACTTTTTCAACATTTCAAAATTTTTTTTTAATTTTAATTCTTTTAAATCTTCACTTATAAATTTTAGGTTTTTTGATATTAACTGCTCAGTCTTATAATGCTGAAATTTTATAACATCAGCACCCGTCTTTGCCGCTTCTTTAATTATTTTTTTAGCTTTAATTAAACTTCCATTATGATTTACTCCTGCCTCAGCTATGATTGTTAATTTTTTTTTCATTAGGATATTATTGCTAATTTAATTTTTTTTTTAGTCTAAAACCATCTATTTTTTCAGAGGTTAAATGCTGTAACAACTCTTCAACAGATTTTGACATTTTTAATACATCTATGTTGGCTATTAAAAATGTGCTACCATTTTCAATTATTTCATTTTTAATTAACATCAGTTGTTTTTATTAAGATTATTTTTAAGTATAGACTCTGCAAAATTAAAATCATAAATATCATCTATATCTACAGATCGATTTTTGGGTATTTCAATACTTACAACTTTGCCGTCAAATAAGTTATTTTTATTCAAAATAAAATCTACATTTGCAACATACACTGCTGTTGTTATATTAAATATTTTTGGAGCATCTTGACGTCTTGTTATTAATTTATCAGATATATTAACTAGCTTAATAGAATCATTTAATAATTCGACCATATTGAAAAATGGATTATGATTTGAAGGAGTAATTGCCAAACAAATATCTGCATTCGAATTATTTTTTTTAGTTATCGCAGCTTCAACATCGTCTACTATTCTTAATGGACTTGTAGTTGGCAAGCTAACAAATTGCTCAAATTTTCCATATCTTTCCTGTACCCAATATATTGCGTGTTTCCAGGCTTCCCATTCAGGGCTACTGTCTTGTGATAACTCAGATGGTCGATTGATTACTATAGCTCCAAGTGATTTAGATATTTTTGCAATATCATCATCATCTGTCGAAACGAATATTTTATCAATTATTTTAGTTTGTAATGCAATCTCTATAGAATACTGAATTAAGGGTTTTCCACATAATAATTTTACATTTTTTTTAGGCAATTTTTTCGATCCTCCTCGAGCAAAAATAAAACCCTGTGTTATCATATTTTGCTACCTTGCTTTGAGTTGTATTTAATGTTTTCTATGAGACTCATTGTTTTTACTGCTTGTTTTAAATCAATTGTAAAATTTTGTCGGCCTTCAATTAAATTTAAGAAATTCCTAATTAAATCAAGATACATTTGATTAGTGTCCCAATTTGAACCAGAAAATAAATATTTTATATTTTTTTTGTCATACCATTTTATAGTATTATTGACTAAATCCCAATCTAGTCTTCCTTTTTCACCAATAACACTGCACATTCTTTGAGGTTTTTTTTGTAAAAAATCTAAATGAAGATTGCATAAAAATTTTTCTTTGTCTGATTGAAAGATAATATCTGCTAAATCTTCAACATCTAATTCAAGTTCTTTTGAACACCTTAAATTTGCAAATTCAACTTTCATTGATCCATACAACCATTGAATATAATCTATTTCATGACTTAACTCTAATAAAACTCCACCCCCCAAAAACTCACTAGCCGAAACCGTATCTTGATAATTCTTTAATGGTCTCCAATCAGGCAAATATTGGCCAACATTTACAAAAATATTGTATATCTTTCCCAATATTTTTTGCTCTATCAATTTTTTCATCTTAATAGCTGAGGGCATATATCTAATACAATACCCAACACAAACAGGAACTTTAATTTCATTATATAT
>MDTG01123344.1_pt1 | contig 14994 bp, 31 predicted proteins | sample 811421 | NCBI WGS metagenome assembly MDTG01 (sample SAMN05326645, study PRJNA326480) | marine metagenome | isolation source: seawater | place: Pacific Ocean: South East | collected 2011
CGAAACACCTATCGATACAATCAGAGGCAATTTGTTCTGCTTGTATTTAGAAATAGGAGCTGAAGTATTAGAAGAAGTAAAAGCAGAGGAGGAATAATGGCTAAATTTCTTATAGAGGAACAAGTTATTATCAATTACGAAGTTGAAGCAAAAGATGACTATGAAGCAAAATTATTGTGGGCAGACGGTGAGGCAAAAAAAACTGATACTGTCCATATTGAAGTAGAAGTAAGGGAAATATAATGGAAACAAATATTGAAATAGGTAATGAGCATTACCTAGTAGAGGACGGAAGCCAGCTGCACGGCATGATCCAGGGAGTTAATTATATTATTAGCTATTATGAGGACTTGCACGGCTGGAAACTAACACAAGACGAAGTATTCAATGCTTTGCTTGATGTTATGCAGATAGAAAGACTACAAAGACACGATCAGGATTTTAATAATGTTGATTCGTATGTCAGAGAACAAGTATTCGAGTTAATTAGGAGAGATAGGGATAATATTTAACATAACTCCTATGTTAATACTGATCGAGATCCAGCTTTTATGAGGAGCTGGATTTTGGTTTATTTTTTATTTCATTATCTGACATTTTCAATCCCATTTCTTTTTGATTTTATTATCGCAAATTTTCAATCTCGTTTTAGTGATCATAACTTAGCGATACCAGGTCACGCTAATTACTGATCATAAATAATACTTGCATACCAGCTGTAAAGTGCTATCGTTAGTAGTAAGTATTAGCTAACAAAAGGATAGATTATGGCTATTGAAACAAGAGAGTGGGGAACAAGATACACAGGTTCTGATATAACTAGATACCAAGTAACTGTTTTAAACCACGGTATTGAACACGATAGAGTACACAAGGGATCATACTTTCAAACTATGTTTTCTCTTTATCGTAACGGTAAATTAGAATTCGGCGAAATCGCTGAAATGTTCCGATTTGCCACAATGCATAAGAGAAGCTCAAATCCTGTAATGACTGATCAAGAAAAAGAGGATCGTGACATTATGGTAAAAAACAAGTGGTTCACTAATAAAGGTGAGTGGCTTGTTGATATTAATGAGTTATCAAAAAAATACTATGGCGAGGAAAAATAATGTTTTGCGAGTGTGAAACACCTACCATACATATAGTCGAGTGGTCTGAAAGCACTTGGGCTTTAGAAAAGGGACAGTCCTATCAAGAGTGCCTAAAGTGTGTAAGGATCATTAAAAATACATTGAAAGGCGGTGAGTAATGGATTTTATGCCACCAGTTATATTAGTAGACGAGTGGGGATCAGCATATATGATTGATCGTGAAAGCGACGAAATGGTGCAAATACCTATATCAAATGAGGGAATAATGTTGTTTGATGAAATGGGTGTTGTCCAAACTGAAATGATCCCTGATCAAGAAAGAAAGAGGTTGGGACAGATTTTATTTTCTTTAAGATATGCACAGAAACTTAGAAACGATAAGATCAAGAATTCCTAAACAATCAAAGCCCCTGCTTCGGCAGGGGTTTTTTTTGATCTTTTGTTTTTTTTATTTTTTTATTTTCATTATTGCTCATTTTCAATCTCGTTTTACTAATTAATAAGCTTATTTGCATATCTGATGTAAAGTGATATAATTACATCAAGTACAAACAAGGAGTAATTATGTATAACAAAAAAGTTGATGTAGAAATAGACAACCGTGTTGTCGAAGTCCAAATCGATTTTGACGAAACTAATAATGAAATGCACTATGTCGAATTGTGTATAAGTATGGATATTCCAAACTCAAGGTTCGGTATAATGAGAAAGTTAGATAGTTACAATGTCGAATTTGATTATGACGGCGGTTATACAGACCAATCAATAAAAATGATGAGTAGTGTTTCTACTAATCTTGAGGAAACTTTAAAAGACTTAGACAACCCTGATTTTGATAGATCTTGGGTTTTATATGTCAAAAGTAATTTAAGAGAACTTATCAAAGATTACGATAACGAATTATAAAAAATAAACCCAGATTTTTTTGCCGATCAGCTTAAAAGTCTGGGTTTTTTTAATTTTGATCTATTTCTTATTTCATTATGTCGCATTTTCAATCCCATTTTTATTTAGTTTCATTATTGGACATTTTCAATCCCATGCTATAGTACTCCTATCTAGTAATTCTCTCTCCTTTAGAGTGTTATAGATCCAGGTAATAGAAAGCCCCTAGAAATAGGGGTTTTCTCGTTGACAAGGATCTAAAAGGCCAGGTTATAGGAGATCTATTGATCTATTCTTGCTGCTGTTTAGCTGTTATTTGTTTGTGCGATATATATCAAAGTGAAATTGATCAGGTATTTGCAATTGATAACTATACAAATCCATTATGTCATCTGTTTTTATCTTTGTAAGTATATCAAGCCTACCATTTCTTCTATAAGGCTTGTACAATGCCTGACTCTTGTAAACATACTTATTAAAAGGTTCTTGATCACCAATATAAACAGATCCTTGTGTTAAATTATTTGTTCTTTGTAATAAATATTCTCTATCAACAAAAATAAAGTTACTATAAAAATCAAATACAATATATTTTGCCTCACCATATATCCAACCAGGGTGTCCGTCACCGTTTTGATATTCTATCCATATTGTGCCATGATCTAAAGCATCTTTTTCAGCTTTAACATCCATATTGCCAAATTTTTCTAAGGAGCTTACAACATCATATTTTTTATATATATTTTCTTTTTTTGTAGCCCATCTGACTTTTTCATCAATTGTGTATTTAAAAATATGAAAAAACTTTACCTCTGCCATACGACCTGAGTGACCTTTTGCTTCTTGATTAGATCTTGGATGTATGTAACTATCTGGAAAAGGTATATACTTCATACTTCATTGCCCCAACTGTCCCAACCAGGTGCGGTTTCTCTAGCAAATAACTCTATACGAGGTAGATCACCGCATAATTGTACAATTCTATCTTTAACTACATCAGGTTTCTTTGAGTGTTGCATAATTCTTTCATCTACAACTGAGTGAACAGCTGCGCTTTCTCTCTGAGGTTTACCTTTTACACCTAAAAAACATACTTCTGCGTTTGCTCTAGTCCAGTGTCCCATTCCCCAAAACCATGAATCTGCTACTTTATTTCTTTTTACCCAAGTAAAAGCAGCACTGCGATACTTAAATCCCCAACTTTCCATAGCTTCTAAACCAATTAGTAATTTAGGAAATGTAATCCACATAAATAAAATACAATTATCTGCAGCTATGTCATTTACTGGGAGATCGTTTATTTCTTGTGGTTTCATCTGTGGATACTTACCGTCCCAATTTCTTTTTAAAAAACCAGAGTCATACTTCCAGGGTGGATCAGCATATATAATATTATATTTTTTATTAGGAAACGGTATCATTTATCCTCTTCTCTGCAATATTAAAATAATCTTTATCACTCTCAATACCTATAAATTTTCTATTTAATTTTTTACAAGCTACGCCACTAGATCCTGACCCCATAGTAAAATCTAAAACTACCTGATCCTGTACTGTGTAAGTATTTATCATGTACTCACATAAAGCTACTGGCTTTTGTGTGGGGTGTAGTCCTCTATCACCTTTGGCTCTATTATTAAAAACTTGTATGTCTTCAGGGTATTTTAAATCACTGTCATACTCACTAGCAGTATTATTTCTCTGTATACCACCAATAAAATCACCACCTTTTTCTGAATTGTATTTAAAACCAGCGTTGATTCTATTTTTACCGCTTTCAGCACGAGGTTGTTTAATTGGATAATAATTAACTTTACCCTTACCAAATATCATTATGTCTTCTATGTGCTTCATAGGTTGATACTTCGCTGAAGCAAAGTTGCTTGCAATTAATTTTTTATACTTCCAATCATATTTATATTCATCTATATTACTAATTCTTAAGTGGCTGCTGAACGGTTCGTTGCCAAATAAAGCTACAGCTGCATTTTCTTTCCTAATTCTTTTTATTTCTTTCCACATTGGATCAAAAGGTATTATGTTGTCCCACTTACAAGCAGTAGTGCCATAGGGTAAATCGGTAAAGATAAAATCAACGGAGTTACTACTAAGTTGTTTCATAATTTCTAAGCAATCATCATTATATAACTTCATCTATCCTCTTTTTAGCTGTGTCGTAATACTCTTTATTTATTTCTATGCCTATGTAATTTCTATAGTTCTTTTTAGCTGAAACCCCAGAACTACCACTCCCCATGAAAGTGTCTAATACTACATCGCCCTCTTCAGTATAGCTTTTTATAATTAAGTCTGCTAAAGAAACTGGTTTTTGTGTTGGGTGGTAACCTCTTTCCCTTGTATGCTTTTGTACTGTCTTTGGATGACGATCACCAGTGTTCTCAGTAACAATGTTGCTCAAACCACCTTTCCAATTTTCGCTTATGCGACCAGACTTCTGTGTGTAAGGATCTCCCTTAGTTTTTTGTGGAAAGTATTTCATTGGTGTTCTTTTGCCGTGTGTAACTCTACCTTTACCAAAAATTAAAATATATTCGTGGACTCTAAATGGTTGCTGATTAACATTTGGCACATTTGTACCATTGTCTTTTTCCCAAATCCAATCATACTTGTATAAATGTTTTGCAGCATTGATAAGTTCATTTGCATATTTCATTGTGCAATGAACAGCAATACAACCGTCCTCTTTAATTATTCTTTCGTAATGCTTAAAAAGTTCTAATGTATCTACAAGTTTGTTGTCCCACTTGTTACCAGTTTCTTTGTAGGGTGGGTCTGTATAAATTAAATTTACTGATTGATCACCAATTTGTGGTAAAACATCTAAACAATTACCGTTTACTAACATACTCTATTGACTTCCTAAACATATCTTCATCTTTTTCAATGCCCAAAAACATATGATCATTACCAAATTCTGATTGCTTTATTGCTTGGTAAGTTGATCCTGATCCACTAAACGGATCTAATATTCTCTGTGGATACTCTGCTGTATCAATAATTCTTTGTATTAAGTCAGTTGGTTTTTGGGTTGGGTGTATTTTTTTCTCAGGACGATTATAAAAGCTAATATCATTCCATACATCAGTTACGCCTTTAGGAACTTTAAATGTATATACCAAATCTTCATAATCTGGTAGATTCATAACTTCTTGTAGCTTAACCCAATCATCTTTTGTTGGATAAATTCTGTACTCTCTAGGTTTTTTCTCTGAAGCAATAGTGCTAAATGTACCACCACCAGTTGTAGCTTTTCCTAGATATTTATTTACATCAGCTCCTGTCCAACCAAGTCTTTTTCTTTCTTTTTGTAATTCATCTCTTATGTAATCTCTAGAGTCATTGTAAAACAGATACAAGTACTCTGTGGCAGTTGGAAACATCTTTAGATTTTTACTTGATCTACCAGCAATTGATTGTAAACCTTTATCAATAACTATTTGCTGCTTAAATTGAAAACCAAACTCTCTCATGTATTTAAGAAGATAAGATAACTCTTCTGGATAACCAAACAACCAAATTGTTGCTGATTTTTTTACAACACCAGCTATTTCCTCTATCCAAGATTTACACCAAGCTAAATAATCATTTCTTGTAAACCATTGCTTGTCCCACTCTTGATCAACTTTTCTGTAATAAGGTGGGTCTATGATACACATATCAAATTTAGAATTATCTTTTCTATTTATGTGATACTTTATTCCATTGACAATATCATCATTTACAAAAAAAGCATTTGCATTTATTTTTGTTACTTTAATCTTCTTGCTCCCTCTTCTAAATTCACAGCCCATTTAGGTGCGTTTGATAAACCTGCGTCTATAACTTGCAACTTAGGATCAGTGTCCCACTCTTTGTGAGTAAATGTATCTCTAGCTAATTGTTTATCCATACCTTTTTTACTTGCTATAGCATCAAGTCCACGAAGCTTAGGTACGAAATTATTACCAACTATTGCAATTAGATTGTCTAAAGATTCGTCTGATAATTCTTTGTCTGTAACCCATTGCAAAAGTTTTTTTATATCTTGAGTTGTTGTTTTGTAACCTTTAGAAAAATTAAATACTTTGTTACCAATTTTTATTGCGCCTTTTTCTTCAACATCGTTTGCCATTTTATGATCAACAAACTTATTAATATTTGTAGTACTGTCTTTTGCTTCTAAACTAATTCCTCTTGCAATAAACAATTCAGTTGGTTCTTCAATTGATTGTAATTCTGTATTAGATAAATCTTCTTCTCCACTTTTGGCTATTTCCCAAATCAGATCTCTCATAATTCCTCCTTTATTTCCCAGCAGATATAACATTCCCAGGTATTGTATGTTTTTAAAGTACCACAAATCTTGCAGCGATACTTACTTCTACCACTACCTCTTTTACTTATTCTAATAAATAAAAAATCTTCTTCTTTCATAATAAAATTTGATGGTGGGGGATATATTATCCCCCTGTATGCATTTAATATTCACAACTAGTTGGTTACTCATATTTGCACATCTCCCATCTTTTTTACGAAGTGGGGATATTTATAAACTAGCATGTTTACAATCAAGCTCTTTACTTGATTTATTACTCACTTCGTAAAACTAAGGGTTAAAGCTGACTTTTACTACACACTACATTTAGTATCTTGTATATCTCATACAATTTAGTCATCATTATTTAAATAATTAATGCCTTAACCCTAGTGGAGCTGGAGGGACTTGAACCCTCGTATATTGACAGGTATTGGGGACCTGACAACACTAAACCTATCAGCCCCTTAAATTAAGTTGATCTTTTATCCACTCAATTAAAGCTTGTGGTGAGTTTGTATTTAACTCTTGCAGTTTTGCTGCTTCCCACTCATAAAAATACTCTGCGTCAACGCCAAATTTATATCTACCAAATTTAAAACGAACAGTTGTTTCTTCCTCAACTTCTTCCATTTCTTCTTCTTCAAATATGTCAGATTCCATTTTGTTTAATATATCTTCTAAATCATCTAAATCAAAACCTACACCTGATAAATCCTCTGTATGTACTGCTACATCTTGTAACAGCTCAACTAATTCATCTTCTTTCCAACCACCTTTTTCTACTAATCTATTAGAAGCAATTAAGTAAGCATTTGCCTCATCATCATTTTCAAAACTAACACCAGTAACTACTGGTATTAACCAATTTCCGTCTTGATCTAAATCAATATTTTTAGGTGGTTTAGTAATGTTTTCACTCTCTAATATTTTTAATGTTTCCAACCGACCATGACCAGCAACTAATTTACCAGTAGCTTCGTTTTTTATAATTGGTTCAGTAAACCCAAATCTTTTTATAGAAGCATAAATATCTCCAATATCATGATCTTTTGGGTTTACATCAGCTACTTCTACTTCTTTTAAAGGTATATAAGTTACTTTAATCATTAGAAAGGTGGTGCGTCATTATCTCTAGTAGTGTATGTAGGAGCTTCAACTTGTCTTTCAGGTAATTGATCCTGCTTTATTCCTACAGGTCCAAATACAAAAGAAACACCTACTTCATCTGCAATTATCTTATAAGCTTTTCTTTTTTGCCCAGTATCTTTGTCTTCCCAGGTATTTTGCTCTAATTTACCACGAACAATCACTGGTAAGCTGTTAATACCTTTACCAAAGCTATCACCAATATAATCTGCTAATTGGTTTCTTTCATTGTTAAATACAACAACATCGATCCAAGCTGGATCTTTGTCTTTACCCTGCCAAATCTTTAGTCCAGCAGTTAAATAAAAGTTACCAGACTGAGCTTGTTTCATCTCTACATTTGCGAGAGTACCACTCACTGTAACTTCATTAGGAAACGCCATTGTTTACCTCCTCTTCTGTAGTGAATATTTTACTCATTAGACCACCACCATATTTTTGGGAATAATCTGCTTTAGCTTCTTTCCAAGTTTGTGTGTAATCAAATGAATCCACTTCGTATACTTCTTGCTTGCCCTCATCAAATCTTTTTTTTGCTGACTCATACATAGCATGAACAAAACTCTCAAAACCATTAGCTAATAAGTAATCTTTCAAACCACCTTTAGGTGCCTCAAGTCTTGGTGCGTTTACATCATTGAATTCGTATCTTTGTATCTCCATAGCTGTTGAATAAATATTGCTAGGATTTGGTGCAAAGTCAGAACCAGCTTTAAAAGATTGTTCAATTGCTTTTTCTATAAACATTGTATCTATCTTTTTTAAATCGTTGTAAGCTGACTTTACTTGATCATCTGTCCAATGAAAATTAGGCCATTTAAGTTTCATTACACGAACTATGTGTTGCCACTCAGTCGCTGTCATTATCTATCTCATCAATGTTTTGCACATTAAAATTAACATTTTGATTTTTAAATGTTTTTAAATCCTCTTGTGCAATTCTATTTGCCTCTGTCAAATTTGGGGCAAAATAGTTCCTATGCCATTGTCCAGATACTTTATACTTTTTCATTTGTTATCTACCTCCTGCGCCCAAGCTTGTAATTCTAAATCACTCTTAATTGATTGGGCTTTCTTTTTATTTTGTTTACGATCCTGGTCGGTTTCAACTTCATCTATTTGTAACCAGTTAAATACTAAAGCTTTTGGTGTTGGTCTTTCACCATATTTAATAAAATAGTTTATTGCTCTTCTTTGTATTTCTGAAGAGTCTGCACCAACTTCAATTAACTGTGTTACGCAATTGTTATAACGAGCATATGCATCAGTTGTCATACTGCTTGCAAGTTCGGAATAACTTTTCCCTGTTGTAACCTCTACTACTGTACTGAAAATCTCTTTTCTATCTAGATCAGATCCTTCAGTTTCTTTTTTTGCACGCTCTTTGCGTTTGCGTTCAGCTGCTTTTTCTCTTTTTTCCATTAACACTCCATGGTATTCGTCCCAATCGTGTATGGTTAAAGATTTGCCTTTGCGGTCTATCCAACCACAATTTACCAAACTATCTATAAAAAATTCATTATCGCCATCATAATTTGCAGCTTTAGAAATCCTATTCTTATATCGAGTAAGATCACCTTTTTGTGAGTATGATAATGCCCACCACCACAAATAATGTAAGTGTCCTATGACTTCAACATTAGATATGTTTAATACTTCGGCTAACTGATCGACTTTTGGGTGTTGTGATAATGATTCATCACTCTTGATCCAAGCCATTTTGTTTTCTCTCCTTTTCCCAATTTTCTTGCAGACCAGATACAACTTTTTCAAGATCAGATAGTCTTGTGACCAAAAGTCCGTCGCCTGTTCCACTTGGCATACATATCATAGCAAAAGGTTTTTGGTTTGTCGCCCCTTTAGTATTTTTTATTTTTTTAAAAGTTTCGCCTTCAATTCTAAAAAAATAACTTGATAATGTATTTACCTGCTTACCACTTTTAACTTCAAATTGTACCGCACTGTTCCAAAGCTCCTCATCTAAGTTAGAAGCTCCAAACTCTCTATCAGGTACTTTTAAAAGTTTTCTGGCTCTTTCTTGTTTAACAAAACCAGATTGCCTTGCTTCGCTTTTTTCATCACTCATGTAATAAAAAATCCTTGACTACCTCTTGACGGTTTATTAAGTGCTTCTATTAGAGGTGTAGTTTCCAATACAACAGTTTTATCTAAATCTTTTTGCATTTTTAATTCATCATCTTCAGTAATTAAATCTTCTTCGTCTACATATGCAATTGTACATTCTGTTCCGTAAGCCCAGTCTTTATCTTGTAATAAAGCTCTGTCATGAAATAATACTATTGGAATAACAGCCATTATTCTTCTTCCCTAAATTTTTCTAGCATACCTCTAACTCTCATAATCGCTGACTCTAAACCAACTTTTTGTGATCTCCAGGCAACATGTTGTTCAGGGTTACCTAATTTAGAAGGCTCAATCAAACATAAAGAAAAATGTTCTATTTCTAATTGTCTAGCTTGGGTCTCAATTATTTCTATTTTTGTTATATGATCTACATACTCATATGGAAAATCATTCATCATATTCCTCCCAGTTCATTACAAAACCTGTTACTACATTTTCTAAATCTGAAATTCTAAACATAATTAAACCATCAGATGTACCGTCTGGTTTTAAAACGCCAACAAAAGGTTTTTTATTAACGCCATAGTCAGCTAAATTACTATCTGATTGCTCTTCCATTTTTAGAAATTTTGTCCACATTGTTTGTATTTGTTTACCAGCTTTAACCTCAAACCTTAAGTTACCACGCCAGTTTTCTTCGTTACCCATATTAGATCTAAATTTTGCATTAGGTATACGAAGTTGTTTTCTTGCTTCGTTTTGTTTTCGCATACCTTTATTACGAGATCTTCTACCACGCTTTTGTGCCTCAGACCAATTAGATGTATCTTTTTTATTTTTTTGACCTATACCCTGGCCTTTACCCTCTTCTTGAGCTTTGCGTCTTTTCCAGTCAGAGTATGTTTCATCATCTCTTATATCAAATTCTCTGTTATTAGGTTTGCGTACTTGTCCTGCCATCCCCTAGTTCCTCCGTTTTTAAATTTTTAATTGCTGTAATAAACATTTGCCAATTCTTTGTGCCTTCAGTAATTGGTGATCCACATTCTGTCCAGGCAAGAAATACTTTTTCTCTTTGTGATGGATATTTTAAATAATCAATAAGATCATCAACAGTTCTAAAATAATTTAATCTTCTTAAAACTTCTATAAAAGACATGAACATAGGCCAGTCTTTCATTATGTCCTCTACTCTTTCAATCAACATCTTATCCATCCACTCTGCTTGTTTTTTCTCATAAATCCACTCTGCTTGTTTTAAAAGTTCCATAGTTATAAGACCTCTTAAAGAATCTGGAATAGTTTGACCAAATTGTGCAAAATTAACTGGACAGTCTGAAGCACAATCTACAAAAGGACTAGCCTGACAAAAGTAACATATTTCATCTTCTGTACGATTAAAGTTAAAATTTTCAGACATAAACTTATATTACTATAAGTCAAGAATATCTTGTGGGTTCTCAATCAGTTCTAATTGATCTTTGTGATAACCCATAGTGTCTAATACCTTAAAAAACTGATTTAAAGAGTATCCTTTATCATCTCTTAATGTAAACTCTCTTATCCAATCATCGTAAGAGTCACCATTTGGACCCTCAGTTGCAACTTCTTGTGCTGCTTCTAAAACATCAATGTCTTCTATTTCTATGTAGTACTTGCCTTTGCCAGTTAACATAATCCTACAAAATTTTTGGTACCAATCCTCTTGAGTTTTTTTTGACGACTTACTCATTTCCTGTATAAAATCACCAAGCTCTCTATAAACTTCATTAGCTGTAATTCTTTTACCTTTTTTAAATCTCATACGGTTTATAAATGCTTCGTCAAAAGCATTGTCATCATCTAATGGATCATACTCGTTATCGTCGTCAGAATTATCAAAGCTTTCCCAAATATTAAAAGGTTCCATTATTCACCCCACACTTCTGGTAATTCTCTTTTTCTTTCAGCGATAAACTCTTCTAAAGCTTTTGTATCCATAGCTCTTTGTCGCATTTCTTTATCTGCTTTTCTTAATTCAAATATATATTTTATTCTTTCCACTATTTCTTCTCCTTTTGTAGTCGTATATTCCAACAATTTGGACATATAGAATCTTTCCCTAAGTAATTTTTGCCACAAAACATACATAAACCTGCTTGTGGTCGAGCTTTGATCACTCCCTGTTGTATTTTTTCGTTCCACCATTCGTCGCTCCCTGCTCTGTTTTTTTCATAAGACACATACTAATACTAGTTAGTAAATGTAATTTTTTCTCTTTTTCAGATAATTCATCATCTATATCGTCTAATAGTATTTCATCAAACATCATGAACTTCATGTCCCCTAACTCTATAGTTCTCTGGTCTATGATGTAAAAAACAATAATCTTGATGATTATATCTACTTAAAACTTGTACACACTTTATGTAATTACATGTCCGATCAAGACCGTAAGTTTTAGATTTACGAGGTGTGCGTCCTACCCTTCTTCCGCTTTCCATAATTTCCTCCATTTAACTGGATCTTCCCAGCACCATTTACTTGAATTCCAATCAGTCCAACGAACATTTTTATAAGTATCTTCTGCAAGATGTGCAGCAGCCTTAACATTCCAATATGGACTATATTGAACTTTTAATTGTTCAAAACCAAAATTTGTTTTATACATTTTACCTGGTTCATGATGAGGTTTGCCAAATCTCATAATAACCCACTCGTCCCACTCTGGTACGCCGTGAAGCTCCACCATCCAACGCCAAGTTCTAGGTATAAATTGAAATAAACCACTGTCATCTGCACTTGATCTATAAGCATTTGATTTACCCCTACTTTCACACCAAGATATACGAACTGCTGTATCTAAATTCTTAACATCAAAAAATTGAACAAAGTAAGGTATGTCATCAACAAGGGCATTCGGAATTTCTTCCGAGAGACATACCTTAACTTCGTCCATTTGAACAGAATTTGGTACAACTTCTAAACTTTGAAAACTTGCAATTAAAATGAGGCACTCAGCTATCATTTAATGCTCACCAACTATATCCCATAAATCAAAATTTCTATTGCAGTTTGGACAATACAATAAATCTTCATCTCGATCACCAAATTTGTAGCCATTATCCATATACTCTACTTTGTGTATACATTTACCTTTGGGCATTTTTTTTCTAACTTTTTTAGCCTGCGGTGGCCACTCCCAATCAGTATTCATATCTCTCTCCTTTTTTTTGTAATAACTCGTTGGCATTAACCAATATGCCTACTATAGTTAGCCTATAAGTAATTTGCAACTATCAAATAAGGAGAGAAATGAATAAAGCAAATCCATGGTCTGATACAGATCAACCTTTAGGTGTACAAGAAATTGCTAAGGAGCTTGGTTACTCAAGACAAACAGTAAGTTCTTGGCAGCAAAGAAAACAATTTCCAGAACCAGACGGTTTGGTATCTGGAGGACAAGTTCGTATTTGGAAAAGAGAATCAGTTATAAACTGGGCAAATTCAACTGGTCGTAATAAAAATGGATTAAGTGTTTAATTGTCACACAACGACTCTAACATTTACTGGTATGACAATATGGATATTGTCTTTGGTAAGTATGGGTGGCGACAGATCGAACACTATACAATAGGAGAGAAAATGAATGAAATAGCTAAAGAACCAATTGAAGAGCCTACAAATGAAATAGTTGTAGAGCCTACAATTGAGGAGGTCGTAGAGCCTTCAACAGACATTGTTAAAGACAATGAACAACCAACAGCGTTGACACAAAATATATTTGGTACAACAAATCCTGCTGACTTTGTTAAAAAGTCACAAGAGTATGCCAAAGCATTAGTAGATGTTGTTGAAAATCAAAAACTTTATGCTGACATACAGGGTAAAAAGTATGTCACATTTGAGGGTTGGCAGTTTTTAGGATCAATGCTTCCTACTGCTATCACACCGCAGACTGAGTATACAGTAGAGTTAAGAGACGAAGATACTGGTGAAGTATTAGGTTACAAAGCTAGAGTGCTTGCACTTGATGTAAATGGTAATCAAAGAGGTGCTAGTGAGTCAGTATGTATGTATTCTGAAAGAAATTGGAATGGTAAAGACGCAAACCATTTAATGTCAATGGCACAAACTCGTGCTAGTTCTAAAGCATTAAGAATGGCTTTGTCATCTATTGTAAAGTTGGCAGGTTATGAGCCAACACCAAAAGAAGAGATGGACGGTATTAATGCAAGCAACAGTTTTAAGAATACACAACCACAAACAGCTGCGCCTACTGGTGACAGTGGATCTAGATCAGACAGACAATTTGATCAAATGGCTACTGAAAAACAAATTGAGTATCTAAAGGTTCTTATCAACAAGAATCTAGAACATGAGATATGTAAAGATGTGCCTTTATTAGCTTCAATTAATAGAGGTGAGATTAGCAAGACAAAAGCTAGTGAGCTTATTGAAACTTTAAAAGGTACTTAGTTTCGTGATCCAATAATTCAGGTATATAGTTTATACTTACAGTAATGAATTATGTACCTGAAATGAAATTAGGTGATGAAAAAACCTTTGAAAGAGAACGAGATTTAAGGGTATTATCTTTAGGAGCTGGCGTACAATCTTCTACGCTCCTTTTTAAAATGCTTCATGGGGAGATCGAACCCCCTGATATAGCAATATTTTCTGATACTGGTAATGAACCTCAAGCAGTTTATGACTGGTTAGAGTACTTAAAATCACAAATGAAAGGCAAAATTAAGCTTGTTGTTGTGAGAAATGAGTACAACAAAGGTAATATCATTGATGATTTTATGGCAGAAGATGGTAGACACTCACTTTTTCCACTACATATAACAAAATCAGACGGCAATAAAGCATTAGGACGCAGAACTTGTACTTCAGAATACAAAATTAGACCTTTACAAGACTGGTTAAGACAATATTTTGATGTAACTTACCTAAGATCTAAACACATTGAAATGGTTATGGGTATTTCTTTAGATGAAGTGCAAAGAGCTAAGAAGCCACCAATGAAATGGCAAGTAAATTGTTACCCTTTAATTGAAAATAAAGTGACTCGACAAGATTGTAAAGACTGGATGCAAGATAAAGGCTATCCACCTCCACCAAGATCTGCTTGTATTATTTGTCCATTTCATAGCAATGAAGAGTGGCTACACATAAAAAATCAAAACGAAGCAGAGTTTCAACAAGCTATAGATTTCGATGAGTGGTTGCGTGATCCTAAAAATAAAAGTATTGGTATGCAAAAGTTTAAAAAATATAATGAGGGTAGTGTTCCTTACTTACACAAAGATCGTATACCACTAAAGGTAGCAAATCTTAACAAACCAAAAGATGATGTTGCCTGGACACTCTTTGATGATGAGTGTGAGGGTATGTGTGGTGTTTGATATATATCGCACAAACAAATAACAGCTAAACAGCAGCAAGAATAGATCAATAGATCTCCTATAACCTGGCCTTTTA
>MDTG01046012.1_pt1 | contig 14991 bp, 12 predicted proteins | sample 811421 | NCBI WGS metagenome assembly MDTG01 (sample SAMN05326645, study PRJNA326480) | marine metagenome | isolation source: seawater | place: Pacific Ocean: South East | collected 2011
AAACTCTCACATATTGATTTGATTTTTTGTTTTTTTAGAGGAATAATAGGTAGATTATAATTTTTATGTTTTCAAAGATAAAAAAAAAGTTTAGGTTTGCAATTAATGAATATAAAAACTCCAACGTTAAATAAAGTAAATTTTCCAAAGGATCTTAAAAAGCTAGATGATAAAGAACTTAAGCTTTTAACTTCTGAGTTGAGAAATGAGTTGATAGAAGCTGTCTCAGTTACTGGTGGTCATTTAGGTGCAGGGTTAGGTGTTGTAGAACTAACAGTTGCACTCCATAGCATTTTTAATACCCCAAAAGACAAACTAATTTGGGATGTTGGTCATCAATGTTATCCCCACAAAATTTTAACAGGTAGAAGGGATAAAATCCGCACGATTCGGCAACCAAACGGTTTATATGGATTCACAAAAAGATCGGAAAGTGAATATGACCCTTTTGGTGCAGCTCATTCATCAACTTCCATTAGTGCAGGTCTTGGTATGGCCGTAGCCAGAGATCTTAAAAAGGAAAAACATAAAGTTATATGTGTAATCGGCGATGGTGCTATCAGCGCAGGCATGGCTTATGAGGCAATGAATAATGCAGGATCTATGAATGCCAACCTTATCGTAATCTTAAATGATAATGACATGTCCATAGCTCCGCCAGTCGGTGCAATGAGTGCATATTTATCTAGACTTCTATCAGGAAAAACCTTTCAATCTGCTAGATCTCTAGCCAAACAGATGGCGGCTATGTTTCCTAAGAGATTTAAGGATGTTGCCGCAAAGGCCGAAGGTTACATGCGTGGAATGGTTACAGGAGGAACTTTATTTGAAGAGTTAGGATTCTTCTACGTTGGTCCTGTTGACGGTCATAATTTAGATCATCTTCTTCCCGTTCTCAAAAACCTACGAGATTCAAATTGGGATGGACCAGTGTTTTTACATGTTGTAACAAAAAAAGGCTATGGTTATGAACCAGCTGAAAAATCAGATGACAAGTATCACGGTGTTGGAAAATTTAATGTTGTAACAGGAGAACAAGTTAAATCTGTTTCCAAAGCTCCTAGTTATACAAAAACTTTTGCAAAAGCATTAATTAATAAAGCAAAAAAAGATAAAAAAATTATTGCAGTTACTGCGGCAATGCCATCTGGAACGGGCTTAGATTTATTTGAAAAAGCTTTTCCAGACAGAACTTATGACGTAGGGATAGCTGAACAGCACGCTGTTACATTTTGTGCTGGTCTTGCCACAAGAGGAATGAAGCCGTATGCTGCAATTTACTCAACTTTTCTTCAACGAGCATATGATCAAGTGGTTCATGATGTTGCTATTCAATCTTTACCAGTTAGATTTGCAATTGACAGAGCTGGTCAGGTTGGAGCTGATGGAGCAACTCATGCTGGATCATTTGATCTTGCATATCTTTCTGCTCTTCCAAATTTTATAATCATGGCACCAAGTGATGAAAACGAACTTATTGGATGTGTAGGCACCTCAGTAGAAATTAATGATAAACCGTGTGCTTTTAGATACCCAAGAGGAGAAGGATTAGGTGTGAAACTTGAGGAAAATCAAGATCCATGGAAAATTGGTAAAGGAAGAATCATAAGAGAGGGTTCAAAAGTTTGTATTCTTTCACTTGGAACAAGGCTAAATGAAGCAATAATTGCCTCAGATGCCCTAGCTTCTTACGGATTAAGTACAACGGTTGCTGATGCGAGATTTGCAAAACCAATAGACACTAAAATGATAACAAAACTGGCTAAAAATCATCAAATTTTAATCAGCGTAGAGGAAGGTTCTATAGGAGGTTTTTCAGCTCAAGTGATGTCGTTCCTAACCAAAGAGGGTTTACTAGATAATGGTCTTAAGTTTAGACCATTATTTTTTCCTGATATCTTTGTACCACACGGAAAACCCGAAGTGCAAAATGAGCTTTGCGGTATAAATGCGAGACAAATAACTGATTGCGTATTGAAAGCTTTAGGCCTTCCTACCGTTTCAAAAGAATCAAGAGAAACTGCATAAAATAAAACCAATCTTTTATTCTTAGAATGTACGGAGTTGAAGATCAGAAAAAAATTAATCAGATTGTCAGAGCATCGGGAACGTCTTTTTATTGGGGAATGAAAATTCTGAATAAAGAGAGAAGACGTGCAATGTTTACAATATATGCATTTTGCAGAATAGTAGATGATATCGCGGACAATAATCAAAAAAAAATTATTAAACTATCTCAACTCAAGGCTTGGAAATCCAAAATTAATAAAATTTATAAGAACCTTCCATCAGATTCAATTACAAGAGAACTGTTAAAATCAAAAAATAAGTTTGATCTAAAAAAAGAAGATTTTTTATCAATTATTGAAGGAATGCAAATGGATATAGTTGAGGAGATTATATATCCTTCTGAGAAAAAAATTGAATTATATTGTAAAAGAGTTGCAGGTGCAGTTGGTTGCTTATCTATGAGTATTTTTGGCATTAAAAGTAAAGTCGGACGAACCTACGCACAAATATTAGGTAAAGCATTTCAATTTACAAATATTTTAAGAGATTTAAAAGAAGATAGTTTAAGAAATAGATGTTACATACCATTAAATATAATAAAAAAATTTAATAAGGAAAAAAAATCACCCAAAGAATTAATTCAAAGTTCAGACATTAAATTTATAAATAAAGAAATGATAATAAGAACACAAAAGTATTATGATGATGCTGAAAAAATTGCCATAAGGTTTAAACATAAAGACCTTAAAGCAGCGATTCTAATGAAAGAATTTTATTACAATATATTCAAAAAAATTTCAGATAATAACGAGAATTTGAATAAAAAAATAAAACTTTCTAAAATAGAAAAATTAATTATTATCATCAAATACTTAATTAGGAGTAAAAATTAAAAAAAAACTATACATAATTGGTAGTGGTCTAGCAGGTCTAAGCGCAGCTTGTCACTCAGTAAAAAATAATTTTAATATAGAAATTTATGAGGCAACTAGAAATGCTGGTGGAAGATGTAGATCTTTTTACGATAAAAAATTAAAAATGGAAATTGACAATGGAAATCATTTAATTTTTTCAGCAAATAATAACTTTTTAAAATATTGTGAATTAATTGATTCAATGAAAACCTTAAAAGTATATGAGCCAAATTTTCATTTTTTTGATCTTATCAAACAAAATAACTGGTCAATCAAAATAAACAATGGTGCATTTCCTTTCTGGATTTTTGATAAAAAAAATAGAATTCCAGATACATCATTAATTGATTATCTAGGTTTTTTAAAAATCTTGGTTTGCAAAAAAAGTGATACAATAAGTGATTTATTCTACAATAATAAAATTCTATTCACCTCTTTTTGGGAGCCATTAACTCTTGGCGTTTTAAACTCAAAATGCGATCAAGCTTCAGCCTGTTTAATACTTAGTGTTTTGAAAAAAACATTTTTTAAAGGTGGAAAGTTTTGCAAAATTATACAACCTGAACTGAATTGGAATACTACTTTAATCAATCCCTCTCTAAAATTTTTAAAAAAACATAACATAAATGTAAATTTTAACAGTTCATTAAAAAAAATAATAATTAAAAACAATTTTATAAGCGAGCTAATATTTAATAAGTATAGCAAGAAAATTAAAAATGAAGATAAGGTCATACTATCAACCCCTATAAGTATGGTAACTAAACTTTTTCCTGATATTGTTCTTCCCACAGAAAACAACACAATACTTAATGTACATTTTAAAGTAAAAGTTAAATCAAATCATAGTCCTTTAGTTGGAATGTTAAACTCAACATCCCACTGGGTATTTATAAAAAAAGACCATATTTCAGTCACAGTTAGTGCGGCTAATGAAATGAAAGATTTTGACTCTAATGAAATTGCAAAAATAATATGGCTAGAAGTGTCAAAATTATTTAAACTGAAACAAAACATACCTGAATTTGCAGTTATTAAAGAAAAAAAAGCGACATACAATCAATCCCCAAAAAACGTTAAACTTATAGAGGAAATAAAAAATTTACCTAGAAATCTAAAGCTTGCAGGAGACTGGACACAAAAAAATTTTCCTTGTACAATTGAAAGTGCTATACTTTCTGGTAAAAATTCTTTGTAAGTTAATTAGTATTTTAGAAAATTATGATGATTACCGAAGATAAAAAATTACTATTTAATATAATTGCTCAAACTAAAAAAAATATTTCAAAAAAAATAAAAAATGATGGTCATTCTGTTTACGAATTAGAGGCTGACGTAACAATTCCTGCTGAATATATTTTGATGATGCATTTTTTGGGTGAAATAGATTTAAAAATTCAAGAAAAGATCAAAAATTATATTTTAAAAATACAAAATAAGGAAGGTGGTTGGCCACTTTTCTACGATGGAGAGTCCAATTTAAGCGCAACAGTAAAAGCGTATTTTGCTCTAAAGCTTTCAGGTATAAATGAAAAAAATAAAAACATGCTCAAGGCTAGGCAATTGATAATTAATAAAGGTGGTGCAGAAAAATCAAACGTTTTTACCAGAATTCTATTATCTATGTTTGGTGAAATTTCGTGGAAAACAATTCCTTCAATGCCAATTGAAATTATGAATTTACCTAAATGGTTTCCGTTTAATTTAGGAAAAATTTCTTATTGGTCACGTACAGTTTTGGTGCCACTTTTAATTATTATTCACAAAAAGCCTGTAGCTAACAATCCAACAGGTAGAAATATTTCAGAACTTTTTGTAAATAGAAACTCAGAAAAAATGTTTATGGATGATAAAAGTTTCTTATCCAAAATATTCTTTTTGTTTGACAAAATTTTAAAAAAAATTGAGTCAGGCTTTCCTAAAAAAAATAGAGAATATTGCATTGATCTAGCATATGATTGGATATGCAAAAGATTAAATTCAACAGACGGTTTAGGAGCAATTTTTCCAGCAATGGTTAATACTCTTGTAGCTTTAACTTTACATGATTCAAAACATTTCAAAAGAGAAATAGTTTTTGCAAGGCAAGCCATTGATAAACTGTTAGTAATAAAGGAAGAATTTGCTTATTGTCAACCTTGTGTTTCACCTGTTTGGGATACTGGATGGGTAGCTTATGGAATGATTGAAAATAATGTTGATATTAAGAATTCTGTTGATTGGTTATTAAGTAAAGAGATAAATTCATACGGAGACTGGAGCGATACAAAACCTTTTTTAAAACCAGGAGGGTGGGCTTTTCAATATAGCAACAGTTTTTACCCAGATGTTGATGACTCTGCATTAGTTGGGATGGTTTTAGATAGGTACAATCGTAAAAATCCTTCCAAAAAGGTTTCAAAAGCAATAGAAAGGACGAGACTTTGGATCAAAGGTATGCAATCAAATAATGGAGGCTGGGGTTCATTCGATTGTGATAATACATTTAGTTATCTAAATAAAATACCGTTTGCAGATCATGGAGCTTTACTAGATCCTCCAACAGTTGATGTAACTGCAAGATGTTTGAGTTTTCTAGCCCAACTAAATAATAGTAATGATATTGAGGAAATTAAAAAAGCGACAAGATATATTTTGTCTGAGCAAGAAAAAGATGGTAGTTGGTTTGGCAGATGGGGAACAAATTATATTTATGGGACTTGGTCAGCACTATCTGCTTTGAGTCTAGTTGATTTTAAAGATAAAGATAAAGTTTTTAATTTAGCTACTAATTTTTTAAAAACTAAACAAAGAAATGACGGTGGATGGGGAGAAGATGGTGCTACTTACGACCTAGCCTATAAAGATTTAGCAAAAGCAAGTACCCCTTCTCAAACTGCTTGGGCTATTTTGGGTTTGATTTCAGCTGGACAGATTCATTCTAAAAGTGTTAAAGAAGGGATTTCATATTTGGCTAACTTATTTTCCAAAAAAAGACGCTGGGAAGAAAAATATTACACAGCAGTTGGGTTTCCAAAAGTTTTTTATTTAAAATATCATGGATATTCAGAATATTTTCCTTTTTTAGCAGTTTCACGCTACAATAATTTTATTCATAAAAACTACCAAAAAAATTCTTACGGTGTTTAGAAGGAATACTAATTTCGGTTTTATTGTAGGGGTTAAAGAAGAATATAATGTCATAAAAAATTTAAAATATCATGTAAAAATCGCTTATGGATCGAAAAATTCCAGAAAGGCGGCTAAAATGTTATGCAAAAAAGTCAAATGTGTTGTAAGTTTTGGTTTCGCTGGATCCATTGATTCAGAATTGACAAATGGAGAAATCATTATTCCAAAATTTTTAATTAACAAGAGAAAAAAAAAAGTACCTTTATCTTCAAAATATAGATCAACAATATTAAAAAAACTCTCACACCAAAAGGTTAATGAAAAAGGGATTGTTTCAGTTGATAAAATAATTAATGAAAAAAAAGAAAAAGAGCAAATACACCGAAAATTCAAAGCTTCTTCAATTGATATGGAATCTGATTCTATCTCTAAGGTATGTTTTGATGAAAAAATACCGTTTATTGTTGTAAGAGTTATTTTTGATGATCTAAGTCTCAACATACCAGATTATATTGTAAGCAATACAGATATTGATGGTAATATTTCTATTAAAAGTTTAATAAAGTTTTTACTATTAAATCCAGAAAAAATCTTCAATCTCATTAAGGTTTTTATTTTTTACTTTGTAGCCAAAAAGAAATTGAAAGAAATTTCAAATAAATGTTTTTAATCCTACATTAAATCAAGTTCGTACATTTTTGCCTCTAATATTTTTTCATATACATCCTCAGCAGGTCTGGCTGCTTGCTGACTTATTTCATCTGGCATTGGACCAACAGTTTTAATTCCAAGAACTTTTTTGCCCAATGCCTTAATTGGCGATTTTACAACTTCACCAATTGCAGTAGCTTCGTGACCGCAGTGAGTCATACAATCTTGACATTTCTCATAATTACCATTTCCATACATCTTCCAATCAGTTTTTTGCATCAAATCATCAAAAGTTTTATAATAACCCTCAGCTAAATGAAAACAAGGTTTTTGCCATCCAAATATATTAAATGTTGGTGTTGCCCATGGTGTGCAAGTATAAACTTGATTTCCAGCCAAGAAATCAAGATATAGGTCCGTTTGATTAAACTTCCATTTTTTAAAATTTTTTGATTTAAATATAGCCCTGAAAATTCTTTTTACAGCCTCCCTATTCAGAAAATTATCTTGATCCTTAGCTCTCTCGTAATGAAATCCTGGAGTTAAGTTAATTCCATCAATATTTAAATCAAATGTTAAATAATTTAAAAAGTCAATAACATTTTTTGTTCTCTGATGATTGTAAACTGTACAGTTAACAGTAACTCTAAAACCTCTAGTTTTAGCAAGATTTATTGCATGAATTGCTTGATCAAAAACTCCTTCTTGTCCAGAAATTTTATCATGGTCTTCTTTATTTCCATTTAATTCTATTGACCATGTCAAGTATCTACTAGGATTATAATCATAAATCTTTTTGTTAATTAACAAACCATTCGTGCAAACATAGGTGTATTTTGAATTGTCTACAAGTTTTTCTACAATTTCAGGCATGTCATCACTTAGAAGGGGCTCCCCGCCTGTGATAGCTACCATTGGTGCTCCGCACTCTTTACTGGCATATAAGCATCTTTCTGGGCTAAGGTATTCTTCCATTACTGCTTCAGGATAATCAATTTTACCCGATAAATCTGATTGAAGATTATTTTTAAAATGTGGTTCAAGCATTAAAACAATAGGATATTTTTTTATATCTTTTAATTTGCAACTGGTTACATATCTAGCTATTTTCAATTGTTCAAAAAAGGATACGGACATTTTAGTAATCTAATAATATTTTTAAAAAAAAAGCCCAAAGTTAAATACTTTGGGCTTTAAAAAAGTTTAGCTAATTATTTTTTTTGAGTTGTAAAGTCTGGATGTGAGATTGATCCTAATTCACTCATGTCAAGACCATACTCTTCATCTTCTTTAGTTGCTCTTATGCCAATTACCATTTTAATTATAAACCAAACAACAAAAGTGGTAATTAAAGTAAATACACCATAAGATATTACACCTAAGAATTGTACACCTAATGATGTGTCTGGGTTTGACCAAGGAACAACCAAGGTACCGAAAATTCCAGCAAATAAGTGAGCAGGAATAGCACCAACAACATCATCAATCTTAAGCATATCCAAAAGTTTCATACCGTACATGCAGATTATTCCTCCAATTCCACCTATTATTATTGCTTGTCCCATAGATGGCATCAAAGGTTCTGCAGTTATCGCAACTAAACCAGCTATAGCGCCGTTTAACGTCGCAGCTATGTTTGTATGACTATTGGTTAACTTACTAATTGCCATACATGCAACCACACCACCAGCTGCCGCTAAATTTGTATTCACAAATATATTAGCCACTGCTGTAGCATCTGCACCTGAACCAAGAGCAAGTTGAGAACCTCCGTTAAAACCGAACCAGCCTAACCATAAAATAAATACTCCTAAAGTAGTTAATGGAACTGAACAACCAGCTAACGTATTAACTGTTCCGTCACTGTTAAACTTTCCATCACGAGCTCCCAATAAAAGAGCGCCAGTCAAAGCAGCATAACCGCCTACTGAATGAACTAGTGTTGAACCAGCAAAATCAGAAAAACCAGCCTCTGATAACCAGCCTCCGCCCCATTGCCATGAGCCAGCAATTGGATAGATTATTGCAGTTAAAATAGCAACGAATAAAAAGAAAGGCCAAATTAAAATTCTTTCAGCCAGTGCCCCGGAAACTATTGACGCCGTAGTGGCAACAAAAACCATTTGGAAATACCAATCAGATGCTGCTGCATATCCAGTTTCTAGATCAACTTCGTTATTTCTATCAAACATTGAGAAAGAACCTAAATATCCTCCATCAACACCATCATACATTAAATTGTAGCCTACTAAATAATACATGATACCTGCAATTGAGAACAAACCAATGTTCTTCAAGCAAATCACCGCCGTATTTTTACTTCTAACTTGTCCAGCTTCAAGCATACAAAATCCTGCAGCCATAAACATTACCAAAAATCCGCAGACACAAAATAGAAATGTGTTCAGAATATATGCTACTTCTCCTGAAACAGCTGGAGGTGCTTCAGCAGCAGCTTCTTGCGCAAACAAACCAGTCGATGAAGCGATAGTAACAACAAACAACGCTAAATAACTGAGAAAATTAAACGAAGAAGCATTCTTTAAAAGTTTAAAAGTCATAATAACTCCCTTTATTAATTATTAAGTTAAGTTATTCTAATGCAGGAAACGTGCCAATATATATTTTTGTATATACCATTGATTTATAAAGAAATCTTATCTATCATAGAATAAAATTATGCCTATATTTTATGCAAAACTTAATTTTAAAAAATTTATTGCCTATTAAATAATCAAAAAAAATGCAGCAAAGATACCTAGGAGACGTACATGATTTTATAAAGCTTTTTTACTTGAAGATTTTGAGTAAAAAATTAGAAACTAAGATTGGACTAAACTGGTATTTAGTCAAAACTGAAATTTTGGGAAATAATGAAAAAAAACTTAATGATGGCGAAAAAAGAGGCTTTTTAAAATCAAGTTATTTCAGATCTTTAGATGTAAATATATTTAATGAATTAATTATTTTTAAAAACAAACAAAAAAGAGAAATTAAGCAATTTACAAAAACAACACATTTAAAAAAATATATAAAATTTTACAACCAACCTATTCCAATTAGTAATCGAAAAAAATGGTATCAAAATTCAATTTTATACTTCAAAGAAAATGAAGTTATATTTTTAGATGCTGATAACGGTTTAAAACCAAAAGGTGTAAAAGCAGGATCAAAAAAATCTATTAAGTATATTAATTTAGACGAATTAAAAAATTTATATAACCAAAATAAAACAATAATTTTTACACAATTTCAATCATATAATACTAACCATAAAATTTATATAAAAAAAAAGGTTGATTTAATAAAAAACATTATTGGATTAGAAGTAAATTGCCCAATAATTAGAAACAGAACATCGCCAAATACTTTCTTCATTACGATCTCACAAGAAAAACATTCTCAAACTTTAATAAACATTATTAATGGATTTGTTAAACAACATAACTTTTGCGAAATTGTTAAGTTCTAATTTTTTTTAAACAACATATACCAAGAAATAATTGCAGGTATTCCAACTAATATTTCTCTAATTCTTCTTCCAATTGCTGCTGAAAATGCAATTTCAGTTGAAAGTCCAACGAAATTTCCAGCTATTACAAATGCTATTTCCTGGACTCCCAAACCTGCAGGCATAAAAAAAATAATAGACCTTAAAATAGCTGTAAATGATTCAATTATTATTACGTCGAGAAGACTTACATCAATTCCAATAATAAGAAAAAAAATATAAATTTCAAAAGCTCCTCCAACCCAACCTAGTAACCTAATTATTAAAGCAGTGATAACAGTTTTTATTCTAAAACTTAGAGAATAAAGCTCATAGTCAAATCGTAAGAAGTTTTTTATCTGCTTGAGATTGAGTTTAAAGAGATTTCCAGACTTCCTCATTAAGATTTTTAAAAATCTCCTTCTTATTGAAAAGCAGAAAAAAACTGATACAAAACTTAGTATTATGATTGAATAGAATAGATACTTATTCGAATCTCCTAAAACTGAAAATTCCTTATAAAGGTATAGTAAAGACAAAAAACTAAAAATTGCCATAATGAGAAGTGATATTGCTGCAAGTGCAAGATCTCCAATAACAGTAGAAGAAGCTTCAGACCCTGTCATTCCTTTTTTTGTGCTAAGAAAAATCCTAACAAATTCTCCAGTGACATTTCCAGTTGGAAATATCTTCCCAGATGTTTGTGATATCCATGTTATTACAAAACACCAAAAAATACTGATTTTTTTTTTTTTCATCAGAACATGCCAGGACAATGAATCAAAATAAATTGTAGGTATATGAGCTAATACTAAAAAAAAACCTAGCTCCTTATGATTTAAAATGTATGATAATGACTCTTTACCTGAGAAAAAATTATAAAGCCAAATAACAAAAAAAATGCCAATTAAGAAAATAACGATATTTTTAAAACTAATCAACTTCATTTAATATTTTACAAATTTCACTTGGATGTGACGAATCAACTCTCGGATGCCATGAAAAAAAACTAAATCTTCTGTAAAAAAGTACACCTTCGTGTGGGGGTAGATTATAATTATAATCAATTAGGGGACGATAACATTCTTTTTTTAAATTAATATATCCAAGGTTACTTTTTTCTGAAGCGTAGATTTTTAAAGCTTTTCTTTTGAATTCTACTTCGCTTCTGGTAAGTTTATAGCATACTTCATTACCAGTAGTTTTTATAAAAGTATTTGAATTAATTTTATTTTGATAATTGTTATATTCAGAATACTCAAAAATATTTAATTTTTTCCTAAACCTTGACGCTATAAAATTAGTAATATCGTGATCTTGGTGACCCCCTTCATAAGCAGGAGTAAAAATAGAATCTATTTTGTTTTTAAGTACTATATTTGAAATTGTCTCAATTGTTGGTTTAATAAAATATTTTAGTTGCCTCGTTGGTATACTTTGCAAAAAAAATTCTTTCACATTAAATAAATCTAATGATCTATTCATCTCATCCATCCTGACATTTAAGATTTTTTCATAGTTTCTCCTTTTCCATGGCCACATCTCATTTTTCTCTAACACACCATTAGTTACAAAAAAGAAAAAAAAAGAACAGCCTTGTTCTTTTATTCTTTGAACTATAGCTGACGCACCTACAACCTCATCATCAGGATGGGGTATCAATAACAATATGTTTTTCATTTTTTGAAGATACAATTTTTTGCCAATATGGCATTAAATCATCATAGTAGATCTCTTTCCATGATTTGATTTTTTGGTTTTTTACAAAACTTTTAATTCTTTTAATTTCAAGTGGATTTAATAATAGTTTATTGATGACTTCAGCCCAAATTTTTGTTGACATGTTTTTAATAATTATACCATCATTTCCAGGACTATAAATTCTTTTTCCACCTCCATTTGGACTCACCACGCATACAGCACCGCATGCTTTGGCTTCAATAACCACATTTGGGCCAATTTCAAATTGTGATGGAAAAACAAATAAATCGCAAACTCGGTAAAGATCAGCTATTTCTTTTTTTTGTAAATAACCCAAGATATGAAATTTACTCGGTGCGATTTCTTGACACTCTTTTGCATGAATTTTCTCACCTGCGAGCAATGTTGTTATCTTTGATCCTTTACTAATTAATCTATTATGAACTTTAGCTAAGTGTATAGCACCTTTTAATTCGTGAATTCTTCCACTAAAAAAAATAATCTTTTCATCATTTTTTATATTGTATTTTTTTAGGACATTTCTTTTTGTAATATGATTAAAATTAAAAACTTTTTTATCAATTCCTCTGTGAAGTTTCGTTATATTCTCATTTCCAGTTTTTCTATATAAACTTTCAGGACTGTATATTTGATCTGCTACCATGGCATGATCAACACTTTTTATGTAGCTATATATTTTTTTATACATCCTTTTTTCAAAAAAATTTGAAATTTTGGTTTTTTTTTTCAAAAAATTTAAAAAATTATATCTTGAAGAAAAATTATTTATAATTTTTTCGATATAATACCTGGTATAAGGTGGTGTATCTGTGTGAATAGAAGTTGTTAATGGTATAGACCAAAATTTAGACGCTAATCTTGCTGTTGAGGCCATAGAAAAAAATTGATCTGTTGTATGTATAAGATCAAATTTTTTGAGATGAAAAAATAAAATTGGATTTACTGGAGATAAATCAGTGTCGTCGGCGTCTATTCCAATCTTTCTAAGTACTTTTGAAGAAATTATTGGTTTATTAATAAAATAATCCACATACTTATTAATTTTGATAACTTTTTTTTCTTCTCCCAAAAAAAAAACTGTTAGTTTAAGATCATGGTTTAAATTTTTTAATGCCTCGGATAACCTTTCCCAATATTTTACATGCCCACCCGAGTGATGAGATAATTTTAAATCTACTAAAACTGCTATTTTCATAAAATGCTTCCGATATGTACGATACTACATTAGTTTTTTAAATTTTCTTCTTCAAGTTCTCTCCATATTTTTTCTAACTTGATAAGCTCTTTTTGAGCATCTTCAATTTTTTTTGAATTTAAAAAAAATTTTTCATTATCTTTTTTAAAGTTAATTTCTTGAATTATTTTTGTTTTAATGTAAATTTCTTTTTCTAATTTTTCCATTTTATCTAATATTTGCTTTATTTTTTTATCAATAGAGATCGGTTTTTTTTTGTTTAAATTTTTTGCTTCGGTTGTTTTTTTTGAAAAGTTTTTAAATTTTGATTTATGTTTTTTTAATAAATATGTGCATTTTTCGTAACTTATTTCAATTTCTCCGTCTCCTTTAAAAAAAAAAATTCTATTTGTTATTGCATCCAAAAAATCTCTATCATGAGATGCTATCAAAACAGTTCCGGTGTATTGATTTATATATTCCTTGAGAAGATCCATAGTTTCTAAGTCAAGATCATTTGTTGGCTCATCTAATATTAATAATTGCTTAGGTTTTGCTAATATTTTTGCTAATAATAACTTATTCCTTTGTCCACCTGATAATGTTGACACCTTATCTTCGATTATCCCAGGTTCAAACAAGAAATTTTTTAAGTAGCCACAAATATGCCTTTTAATTGAATTCACTTCTATGTAATCACCGCCATTCGGGATTAAATTTTCTTTTAATGAAAGATTCTCATTTATTTGTTCACTTTTTTGATCGAAATAAGAGTACTGAACAGAATCTCTTAATTTTACACTTCCAAAATCTGTTTGAATTTTTTTAGTTAAAAGTTTAAGTAAAGTTGATTTCCCTACTCCATTTTTACCAAGAATACCTATTTTTTCTCCTCGAACTAATTTATAATTAAAATTTTTGATAATTTTTTTGTTAATTGATCCTAAAAAAAAACTTTTTTGCACATTGAAGAACTGAGCAATTACGTTCGGTCCTAATTCAAAATCATTTGTCTGAGCAAATTTTATTTTTGAAATTGACTTTAAAAAATCAGATTTTTCTTGTTTTAAATCTTTCTCTAATATACCAATGTTATCCTTTCTCTTTTCATTTCTTTTTCTTCTAGCTTTTGTACCTTTAGAAAGCCATTCTTTTTCATTTTTTAGAAAATTTTCCCTATTTTTGATGCTTCTTCTTTCATGCTCTATTAACTCATTACTCCAATTTTCAAAATTATAAAATCCCTTTGAAGAGACTTTCACACTTCCTCTATCCATCCAGAATACTTTGTTAGTAACATTCTTAAGAAATTTTCTATCATGGCTAACAACCAAAAACGCTCCCTTAAAATCTTTATTTAAAAAATTTTCTAACCACTCAATACTCTCTATATCTAAATGATTTGTAGGCTCGTCTAAGAGTAACATATTTGGCTGCAAAATTATCAATTCAGCCAAAGCAAGTTTTCTTATCATTCCTCCAGACAAATTTAATAGATTTTCAAATTTATTAATTTTTAATTCATCACAAGCACTTTCTATTTTCTTAGTTATATATTCAATAGTTCTATATTTGTTTTCCAAATATTGAGTTACTTTACTGTTTTCTGAAAAAAAGTTCTTCTGTTTTAAATATCCAGTAGATATATCTGGATTGAACCATATTTCACCTGAAGTCGGTTCTTTTGATTGAGAGATAATATCCATCAATGTTGTTTTTCCAACCCCATTTTTTCCTACAAGCGCAATTTTATCTAATTGATGAATTGTAATACTTAAATCTTTAATAGTAGGAACTTTTGTATAACTGAATGTACAGTTGTTTAATGAAACAAAAACCTCTTTAACCATAATTCTTTGGCTGGGGTGGCAGGATTCGAACCTGCGATACCGATACCAAAAACCGGTGCCTTACCGCTT
>MDTG01433402.1_pt1 | contig 14989 bp, 11 predicted proteins | sample 811421 | NCBI WGS metagenome assembly MDTG01 (sample SAMN05326645, study PRJNA326480) | marine metagenome | isolation source: seawater | place: Pacific Ocean: South East | collected 2011
CAAAAAACAAATTGACAACTTTACTATTTTATGATTATCACCATACCATTTTAATTTAAAGTATAACAAGAAATATCTTACCTATTATGATCTATTATATATTTTTTTAAAATTTTTTGAGCTTTCTTTAATTGTAATTCATTAACAAAAAGCATTTTATCATTAAATGAATAACCTGGAACAGCCCAAGCTGCTACAATAGATGATGAATATGGAGATTTAACATAAAAATATATTTGATTTTTTTTAAAAGAATTTCTATGTTGGTTAAATCAAAATAATTGATATTAGTAATAAAGATATACTTCATACTTTTCAATCAACAATAATCGTATCTTCTATAAGATTACAATAACCGTTTTCCGTCATATAATCTAATAATTCTTGATCTAAAACTTCTAAAAACTCTGTGATGTTACCGAAAGTATAATTAAATACTGAATCACCTAGACAATATGTTGCAGAATCTAATATTGCAATAAAAAATGTATCATTATATGCATGTTGATACTCATATTGGATACAATCTGCACATTCTGTAGAATAAATGATTGATTCCTCTTCCTTAGTACAAGAATTAACAAGAAAAAATAAACCTATAATAAACAAGCTAGTAAGCTTCATAATATTTTTGTACTCTACCATTATTATAAATATTAATATAAAATTTTGAATTCGTATTTTCTCTTCCTAATAAATCAAACTGTTTAATTATTTTATTTTCCTCAACAATGTTGATTTCCTGTATATTAATCCATTCTCCCTCTAACCTAACATTATCAATATATAAATATGTACCTCTATCACCACTGAATTCAAATTTTATAATAACATCGCTTTCCTCCGCTGCAGACTGTATATTTACAGTCTTTTCAACCCAATCGCCACTATCAGGAGTAAAATTGTTACCCACATTACCTGAATTAATTGTAATTAATTCTTCTGTATCCCATGAGGCTCTTACCTGCCAAGTTTTTCCACAATCCTTAGAGTATGAAATTTCTAATAAATCATTTGTTTGATTATTTCTTTTACCATATGCAAGATCAAAATAAAGTTTTAAAGGTTCACCTATACCCAACCCAAAATTACTTAAATCTAAATTTGGTGTATATAAATAGTGTTTTTGATAGCAATCAAAATATCTACTCCTAATTCTGACTGACCCAGTTTCTGCTGTTGATGATATTGGACTCCTAGTCCAAGTAGTTTCGGTTGTGGGAGCTTCGATAGACCATGAAAGACTCAAATTTGGATTATTTGGAAATTGAGTGTTTTGAAAACTTTCATTAAGATTCGTTTCTGAATTATAAACATTATATGTCTTTGTAAGACTACTTTCTCCCATGTCATTAACTACACTCAAGGTTACTTGATATTCTCCAGGATCTGAAAAAATTATTTCTGGATTCTTATCAGAGGAAAATTGAGTTTCATCGCCAATAAATGACCAAGAAAAACTTGTATTATCATCTATACCCACTGTAGTGTTGATAAAATTAATTGGAGATGCAATACACACTCTATCTGCTTCAGATATAAAAAAATCTACACTAGGTAAACAATTAGAATTATTATAATTATCATGAGTCCCTGTGTCCCATAGATTATTATTAGACCATAAATTATTTCTAAAAGATATAGACGAATTTAAACAATTCTGCATTCTAATTACTTGTCCACTGGTAAACATACATGTGCAGGATGAATAATCCATAAAATTCTGGATATTATCTAAATTACCACAACTTTCTTGTGATAAATTACATGTTGAATATGATCCAATTGTATTGGGTGTGTCATCAACACCATCATCATATGAGCAATTATCTAATTCACTATTAGTACCCCAACCCCAAGTGTGTTCTAAATTAAAATAATGTCCAAATTCATGACTCAAAGTATGTCTCTTATAAGGGGTATTATTAGATGTACCTATACTTCCAACATATTCATGGTTGATAATAATTCCTTCAACTTGATCACCCCATAAAGATCCAGGTAAATATGTATAAGCTGCGGCACCTATATCATTATCAATATCTTCTACCACCCAAATATTTACATATTTAGTGTCATCCCAAGAAATTACTTCTTTTACACAATCATTAGCTTGATTACCTAAAGGCGAAAAGACTCTATTAATGCCATTAGTGCAATTTCCAGATGGGTCCAATCTCGCGAGCCTAAATTCTACATTAACATCACCAATTATATTCTCAAATGATTGAACTACATTATTTAAATCCTCATTTAAAATATTATAATCCTCATTGAGAATACTTACAGCATCATTAATTTGATCGACCGATATATTTTCTTCTTCTCCTATTGAGTCTCCATCATGGATAATATGAAAAACGAGAGGAATAATTTTTGCATTTTGTGATAAATTATAATTACTATTTTTAATTATTTGTGACTGTGCAAATTTAAAATGAGGTGTATTTCTATATTTTTGCATAACAAAATCTGTGCCGCATAATTTTGTATTCTGAGCAAGCATGAAATTACAGAATAAAAATACCAGAAATAAAAACCCCTTTTTTAAATTCATTTAGTTGTCCTCTCTTATGAAAAATAATTGTTTGTTCTGAATATAAACTCCCTTTTTTAACAATAATCTATTAATATATTCTCTTCCATATAAATCGAAAATTCTATTATCATCAACTAAATTAGTATGATTAATTCGACCTAATGTATCTATTAAATTTCCAATACGGAAATTATCAATATATAGCCAATTCCCTCCTACATTATTCCCAATATACTGCCCTCCATTATTTGTGAAAACTACTGTGTCTGCTGATAAATATCCTCTTCCTGTAAATTCAAAACGAATAATAACACTTTCCTGTCCTGCAGAAGAACCTAAATTAACAAATTGCTCATGCCAATCTGCCGGATCTGGCACATAGTCATTAAAATATGTTTTATAATTAGATCCTATAAGATCCTCCACATCATATGTAGCTCTAACCATAAAATCTTGATTAGCATGTTTTCTGGATATCGTTAATTTATCTATAATTATGCTATTTCCTTCTTGATCTTGATATGGTAACCTTTTAGCATAGGCAATATTAAAATACAAACCAAAAGGATTTTGATTATCATTAATTATATCACTACAATTTATTTCTGGACTATATATCTGTTGTTTTATATTTGTCAATCCAGGACTAAAACTCTTACTTCTAATCCTAATGGATTGTTCACCTTCATAGGCTCCTTCAGTAGATTTTTCCCAATTCAGCTCTGTTGGATAATTGTCTAAAATATACCAACTTGGTTTATTGATTGATGTATTAAGTGGAAACTCCGCACTTTCAAAATCTTCACTAAACGGTGCTAATGTTTGATCTAAAACTACAATACACTTTTGCTTCAACAATTCAGAACTTCCACTACTATTATAAACAATTAAAGTAACATCATGTTGACCCGATGTTGTATATGTGACTGTAGGATTTTTTTCTGTTGAAGTTGGTGGTTCAGCCCCAGGAAAAAACCATTCATAAGACATATCACTTTCCGGCACATTGTAACTCATATCTTGAAATGAAACATTAAATCCATCATCTAAACCCAATGCACCTATAGCATCTCCAAGGACCATAAAATCAGCAATTGGTCTACAGTTTTCATATGGATCTGAAAAATAATAATCATTGTTAGTGCCTGTTACTTCTAAATTTTCATTAGACCATAAATTATTTCTTGCACCTGATGTAGAATATAATGCTGCTAATACTCGTTCTTTTTGTCCTTGTGTAAGCATATAGGCACAATTCGTATAATCCATAATATTAGCTACATTATCTAAACTTGAACAAGATATTTGAGATTGCCAAGATAGGCAGCCCGAAGCACCAACTGTATTTGGTGTGTCATCAACACTATCATCACTATTACAATTATCCTCTAATGCAGAATCATTAGTGCTTCCCCAAGGATGAGCTAAATTAAAGTAATGCCCTGCTTCATGACTCATAGTGTGACGTCTCCAATTACAATTACTGGAAGTACCTGTTGTACCGAAATAATCGTGTTGACATAAAATACCTTCATGATTGGTTGGAGCAGAACCCGGATAATAAGCATATGCAGCAGCACCACTAGCAACATTTGCTACAGTCCAGATATTTAAATACTTATTATTATCCCAGTATGTGTCATCTTTAACATTCTCCCCACCATTATAAGTAAGAGTGGATTGATTATATGTTATCCCAGTAGTACAGTTTCCATCAGGATCCTTTGTTGCTAATCTAAATTCAACACCTATATTTGCCGCAATATCTTCAAAACCTCGTGCTTCAGTTGTTGTGATTTTTGCAATAATACCACCATCGGTAATTTTATTCTCAAACAAAAAGTTAATTATACCACCTGAAAAACGAGTATTACCAACATCATCTGCAATTAAATATATTGTTTCAATCCCATTATTAATACTACAAATAGTATCATTTTTCAAAACAGAAGAACCATTCTCAACTACCCACTCAATATTACTATTTTCGAAATTTTCAGGTACAACAATATTAACTGTATCATTAGTGTTCGCAATAGAATGCACAAATTCTCCATTTGCATTAATAAAATCATCATTTAACATATTGAAGTCATCACACATACTCTTGATAGCAGAAGCAACTTGATTTTCATTAATACGTTCATCGCCATAATTATGTATAACATGTACTACAACGGGTATAATATAATTACTATCTACCACCCTCCCATTTCTTAAGTTTTCAATAAAAGTATTAGTAAATAATTCTAATTGATTAATAACTATTTTCTTATCCGGATGTAGAGTAAGTTGATCCTGAACCATTTTATCAGTTGCACACCTATCTATTTGAGCAAATCCATTTAAAATTGAAAATGAAAATATAACTGTAAATAGAATACTTTTCATTTTCTTAAAAGCTTTTATACATACTTAATTTATCTGATAATAACAATCTCGGCAAGACGAGAATCTACTCCTTCAACTACAACTACAAATGACCCCTTAGCTGGCAAATTAAATAAATCAGATAATTGAAATTGATGAGCCCCTTTAACTAAACTCATGCTAGTTCTACCAATATTTAATCCTAAAAAATTAGATACAGAGATTGTAACATCTGTATCTTCTAATGTTTCAAATGAAATCCATGGTGCATTATTTGAAGATGGATTTGGGGAAACACTTAAATTTTCTAGATCAGAGATTCTTGAAACACTAGATGCTTCTTGAATATTATTACCAATAAGAATATTGTCAATATACAACCAATTTCCTCCGATGGTACTGGCTGTTATAAGTTCACCTGAAGTACTAAAACCGTCATCTACCCAAATTAAATCATCTGTATCTTCACCTGTACCTTCAAAATCAAATTTTATAATTGCGTCAGCCATTCCTGCTAATTGTTGGACATTAATACAAATTTGCTTCCACTCTCCTTCAGGATAATATCCTGAATTTGGAACAAATGAATTGAAATAAACTTTTGAAGTAGAAAATAAAGTGTCTTGTATCATTTCTGCACCTCCTAATTCTGGTCTAGTGGAAATTCGAGCTCTCGGCACCCAATTAGCATCACAATTTTGTTTATATGATATTATCAATGCATCATCATGTATTGAAAAAATATCGTCTACTCCACCTTGTTCATTAAAGGATACGGCATTATATGGTAATCTTCTTGCATATGCTATATCAAAACATAAGTCAAGACTACCTCCATTATTTGAAAATGAAGATAAATCTAATTGTGGGGTAGAAAATGAATGTGGTTTTCTATCATAACCATAACTTTGACTCTTGATTTTCATTGATGCACTACCTTGACTAGCAACTAAATTAGTCCTCTCCCAATGCTGCTCTCCATGAGATTCTCCACCCCACCATACTTCAGAATCCATAATTGGAAAAGACTGATTTTCAAAATCTTGTAATAAATTATCATCTATCACTGTCTGTGATAAAATAGTAACTACATTTTCTTTTATGGTAGTATTACATTCATCACCTTTACAAGCTGTTAATGTAACACTATAACTACCTGGATTATCATATTGTACAGATGGATTATCTAAATTAGAAGATGCAGGTATTCCGCCTTCAAATGTCCAATTATAAGTAACTGCTGTGTTACGATAATTATATGTGAAATTTTCAAAGCTTACTGATTCACCAGTACAAGCCAAACCCAAATCAATATCTACTTTAAAATCAGGAATAGGTGCACAATCCACATATGGATCACTGTTAAAAGTCTCATCATCTGTTCCGGTTGCAAGAAGATTATCCTCTTGCCATAAATACCATCTATTTCCTGCTAAACTATTAGCTGCAGCTAACATTCTATCCGCCTGACCTTGAGTAAACATATGTGCACAACTTGAATAATCCATAATATTTTGAACATTATCTAATGAACCATCACATGTTGCTTGATCCAAAGGGCATCCTACTTGATTACCGTCTGTTCCTATTGTTTCTGGTGTATCCTCTACTCCATCATCAATCGAACAATTACCATCCTCAGCTGGACTATTACTTCCTCCCCATGGATGATCTAAATTGAAAAAATGCCCCATTTCATGTGGCATAGTATGTCTCGCCCAATTACTTCCAGTAGGACCACTACTACCCCAATCTCCAAAATAATTAAATAAACAAAATATTCCATCCATATTAGGTCCAGATCCTGGTTTATAAGCAAATGCTGCCGCACCACTTCCTTCTTCAAAGCTTCTAACAACCCAGATATTAACATATTTTTTATCATCCCATGAAGTTAAATTTTGCAATTTAGTAGAAGATCCCGATGTTGTCAAGTCTGATGCTGTACGAGTAACACCATATGTGCAATTACCATCAGGGTCTTTTGTTGCTAATCTAAATTCTATATTTGGCCAGCCTATGATACTATCAAATTCAGCAATAACTTCATCTAAATCTTCATTCAGTCCATTAAAATCTTCATTTATTCTGAAAATTCCATGATCTATTTGCTCATAACTTATATTTTCCTCTTCATATTCATGAACAACATGAACAACCACTGGTATAATATATGGACCAGCTGAACGATGTTGCTCAATATTTGTCATAAATTCCTGAGTAAATATTTCAAGTTGATCTAATATTTGTTTTTTTTCAAAATCTTGTAAAGCTTCCTCCATGATTTTAGATGTACCACAGTACTTTCTTTCTTCTGTTTGAGCAAACAAAAGTGAATTGAAAAACATAATTAGAATAAGAAAATAAAAGTATCGTTTCATTTGTTAGTATTTAAATCTGTAAAATGGTTGAACACAAATATACTAAAAAATAGCAAAGAAATAGCGGAAAAAGATGTTTGAAAAAAGGAAATTATAATTTTAACAAAAACTCATGCACATCTATTACTTTTGCACACTCTATTATTTTAATATTAAACCGGGGGGTCTTTATTTTATTATATGATGATACTACGATTATTTCAAAGCCTATTCTCTCTGCTTCTTGAATATGGTTTTCTATTCTAGGTATTGGTCTTATTTCACCATTCAAACCAACTTCACCACTAAAACAAATTTTAGAATCTATTGATATGTCTAAATGAGAGGAGAGGATAGATGCTATAACACCTAGATCCATAGACGGATCGGAAACATTAATACCACCAGCTATATTCAAAAAAACATCCTGAGAACTTAACTTAAAACCACATTTTTTTTCTAAAACAGCTAATAACATATTTAATCTTTTTAAATTAAATCCATTAGCAGATCTTTGGGGAGTACCATACACAGCTGGAGTAACTAATGCTTGAACTTCTACTAAAAATGTTTTTTGACCTTCAAATGTAGATGATATTGCTGTTCCACTTAATTTATTAACTCTATCATTGATTAATATTGTAGATGGATTTAACACTGATTGCAAACCTGATTCTACCATCTCATAAACACCTACTTTGGATGTAGATCCAAATCTATTTTTTCGTGCTCGTAATAATCTATATAAGTGTGTTTTTTCACCTTCAAAATGTAATACAACATCAACCATATGCTCTAAAATTTTTGGTCCTGCTATTTGTCCCTCTTTAGTTATATGACCAATCAGAATAATCGGAATATTAGACTCTTTACCATACTTTAATAATTCCGAACAACATTGTTTAATTTGACTTACTGAACCGACTGAGGACTCAATAGAATCACTATGGAGAGTTTGAATAGAATCAATTATAATGAGTTCATATTTTTGCACATTATGCATGCAATGATTTAATATTTTTTGTGTTGAAGTTTCACTATATAAATGACATGTCTTATTCTTTATCCCGATTCTATCAGCCCTAATTTTAATTTGAGTTATTGCCTCTTCACCAGAAACATATAATATTTTTTTTTGATCTAATAATGCTGTCTGCAAAAGCAATGTGGATTTTCCAATACCCGGCTCGCCTGCTAATAAAATAATTGCACCATCTACTATTCCTCCTCCAAGTACATTATTCAATTCATCATCTTTAGTTTTTTTATATGTTGTAGCCTCATTTGATATGTTCTGAATTAAAGTAGGTGTGTTATTTGAAGATGTTAATCCAATATTTTGTTTATTCTTACTATTTTCTTTTGGTTCTTCAATGATAGTATTCCATTCTTTACAAGCAGGACATTTGCCCTGCCATTTCGGTGTTTCGTTTCCGCAAATTTGACAGTAAAATCTTAACTTCCCCATTAATTTTTATTTACTTTTTTTTGATATAAAAATATCATTGCAAAAAATCCAGCTACTAAAATCATAATTGCTTGAGAACTATGCACAATAATAGCAAAAAATTGTGCAATTTCACGACTAATATTAATAACCATTAATCCTTGAATCACTAAATAATGGTATGACCCTATTCCAGTTGGTGTAGGCACTACCATACCTAATCCTCCAGCAACTAATATAAATAATCCTTGACCAAGATTTAAATCTTTTGTTTCTGAAAAACAATAAAAACATACAATTGTCATCAATAAGTAGCATATCCAAATTAATAATGTATAAACAAAAAATAAAAATTTATTTGGTATTTCCTTAATCGATAAAAATCCCGTTTTAATACCTTTAATAAATAGTTGTATTTTCTCTAATTGATCTGGATTAAGATTGAATTTTATAAGACTATAAACTAAAAAAATAATTATTAATAATGCTATTATATATAATCCGATATTATTAGGAATAGAAAATAATGAAGCAAAACTCATAAAATCTTGATAGTTTGAAAGTATAGCTACAAATATGCATATAGCTAATAAAAAGAAATCAATTAATCTTTCTAGAAGAACATGTCCGAATAATTTAGAAACAGGTATATCCGAAACTTTATTTAATGCAGTACATCTAACTAATTCGCCGCTCCTAGGGATAAAGGAATTAAATAAATATCCGAATGCAATAGCATTTATTAAATCAAAAATTCTAGGCTTAAATCCAAGAGGTTTGATAAGCAAATACCACCTTAGACCCCTGAAGACATATGCTAAATAACCAAATATCATGGATAAAAAAACCCATCTTAATGGAATGGTTTTCAAAGCAAGAGAAAAATCATTCAAATTAATGCCTTTAAATGCAAAAAATAATAAAAAAAACCCAAATCCAAGAAATAAAAAGGGCTTAAGATATTTAAAAATATGTTTCATTTTTATTCAATTGAATTATCTGATTCATTTGGAAAAATAACCGTAGGTTGAAATTGAATTGCATCTTTTTGTTCAACTAAAGCATATGAAACAATAATAATAATATCACCAACATGCATTTTTAAAGCTGCAGGGCCATTAATACCAATTTCACCTTCCCTTTGTCCTTGAATCACATATGTTTCAAGTCTTTCACCATTTGAAACATTTAATATTTGAACTTTTTCACCTGCAACCATATTAGCGGCTTTCATTAACACAGGATCAATTGTAACACTACCTATATAATCTACATCAGCTTGTGTTACTTTGACTCTATGAATTTTAGATTTTAATACTTGGATTAACATATTAATGTACTTATTGTAGTGACATATTATCTATAAGGCGAATTTTACCTACATATGCCGCTATTAAAACTCTATAATTTCTATTATTCTGTATTTCATTAGCAAAACTAAAATTTTCCTCATCAATTACCTCAAAATAATCTAATTTTATCAAAGGACTTTTTGTAATATTTATAAGTGCATTTTCCTTTGCATTAATTAAATCTAATTGTGTGCAAAAATCTGATTTTTTTTTTAGTTTATTTATTTCCTTTTTAAAAAATGTTAATGCATCAAAAAGATGAATTGCATCTTTTTTTTCTGATTGTGATAAATTTATATTTCGTGAACTCAAAGCCAAACCATTATTATCCCTTATAGTAGCACAAGAAATAATTTGAATAGGTAATTTAAATTTATATGTAAATAATCTAATGATCCATAATTGTTGATAATCTTTTTCACCAAAATAAGATCTATTAGGTTTTATTAAAGAAAAAAGTTTATGAACAATAGTAACTACACCGACAAAATGTCCTGGTCTTTTTTCTCCTTCTAATAAATTTATATTTTCTGTAAATTCATATTCTCTAATTGTTTCATTTTTCGGATATATTTCCTGATCGGAAGGTAAAAAAAGAGCATTGCAATTAATCGAATTTAAAAGTGCTATATCTTGTTTATCTTTTCTTGGATATGTATTAAAATCTTGCTTATTATTAAATTGTTTTGGATTCACATAGATAGAACAAATAGTATAATCATTTTCTGAAATTGATTTTTTTAACAATGAAATGTGTCCATTATGAAGAGATCCCATAGTTGGAACAAAACCAATATCCCCTTTTTTTTCCTTTAATTTAGAGATGATTTTAATAAGTAATGATATGTTCTTTATAATTTTCAAGAATCGAATGCAATATATTACTAAAATGCTGGTTATTTTTTTAAAAGGAGCTTAATTTTTATTAAATTTGCTGTTCCTAAATTAAAAGTAAGATTGTAGATGCAGAAAAGAATTCTAATTGTTTCTCAAGAGATTTCACCCTATACTGAAGGAGGCTTTGGCCAAGATATTCTTGATTTAGCAAAAATTATAAAAAAAAATAAAGATGTAGAAGTTCGTTTATTTATGCCTAAATATGGGTGTGTTAATGAACGACGACATCAATTACATGAAGTGATTAGGTTATCCGGTGTCAATATAGTTGTAAATGACATCGATCAGCCTTTAATTGTAAAGGTTGCATCTATTCCACAAGCCCGTTTACAGGTTTATTTTATTGACAATGATGAATACTTTCAAAGAAAAGTAACACTTCACGAAAAAGATCAATCATTAGTCAAAGATAATGATGAAAGAATGATTTTTTTCTGCAGAGGTGTTTTAGAAACACTGCAAATGCTAGGATGGAGCCCTGACATTATACATTGTCACGGTTGGTTTACAAGTTTATTACCTATGTATCTGAAGGTAGCTGAAGATGAAGAAGGTTCAAAAATATATAATGAGCACCCTGTATTTAATAAAACTAAAATTTTATCGTCTTTCCAAAAAGATGGTTTCCAAGGCAGCTTAAATACAAGCTTAATAGATAAATTAAAATTTGATGGTTTTAATGGTGATTTTCTTAAGCTTTTTACATCACCTAATGTGGATAATTTAAATCAAATAGCTGCGCAATTTTCAGACGGAGTAATTTTTGAAAATAATTATAAAAATAACAATATTATTGACAATTGTTTTAAAGATAATACTCCGTTATTAAATGCTGAAGATTATAGTGAGTATTATGACTTTTATCAAAATTTTTTTTCTGAAGAATTAGTTTAATCTTATGTTCATTCGTTATTTCTCTCATTTTTTTATTTGTTTAATAATTATTTTTACATTCTTCTCATGTCAAAATGAAGAAAGTTTAATTGGAGAAAATCTTCTTAATAATGGTGAATATATTTTAGAAAACTATGTCGGCAATAATAATATAAAAATATCTTCAGAAATTGAAGATAGTGTTTCTGCAAGCGGCTTAAAAAGCTTACTTGGCTCCTATTTAGATCCAATTTTTGGGCAAACAGATGCAAGCTTTTCATTCCAAATAAAGTTGCCTGCAAACAATATGGATTTTAATGCTCAAAATATTGAAAATATTTTTTTAAATATTCCATATGACAATTTCTATGGAGACACTGAGATAGAACCTAGTGATATAGAGTTTCTAATTAATTTACATCAATTAAATGAAAATATTGTGGATATTGATACAACTGCGAATGCAACTAATTTTTCATCTACACCTATTTATTCTACCATTAAACAACTTAATGATATTCAAGAAAATAACAATCTTAATATAAATCTCACCGAAACAGAATTTGGTCTAAATGAAATTTTAAATTTAAATTCAACTGATCTTGAAAATAATGATAATTTCTTAAATGCTTTTCATGGTTTTAAATTAGAAGTTTCACAAATAATTTCAAATAATGGAGGAATTATGTATTTTGATACTGCTAGTGATTCTGCCTTTCTGCAAATTGAGTATACAAATTTTGACGGGATTACTGATACTGTAAATTTTGAAATAGGAACACAAAAAAAATTAAATTACTTTAATCACGATTATACAAATAGTCCTATAGAAATTGACTCCACATTATTTCTACTACAATCAATGGGAGGTGTCGTGAGTACAATTGAAATAGAAGGCTTAAATACTCTAAATAGTGAAGGCTATATAGCTGTCAATAGTGCTCAACTAACCATATCTGTAGATGAAAATAATGGTTCTTTTCCGTTACCTAATGCATTATTAATAGATGCAGATACTAATACAGGTGCTGTACTTGACTCAATAAATAACACATATACATTTAATATCTCTAGTCATGTCAATGACATTATTAACTCTGAAACAGATGAAAACCTTATGCTAAAACTACATACTGCATATAAAAGTTCAAATGCTGACAGAGTGATCCTAAATCAATCTAATATCAATTTAGAATTAATCCTCATAAAAGAAAATAATTAATGTGTGGAATAATTGCATATAATGGAGATAAAAATGCAATTCCTATTATTCTTTCAGGCCTTGAAAGATTAGAATATCGAGGATATGATTCTGCCGGTATTGCATTTATAAACAATAAACTCGATGTTATTAAAAAGGCTGGAAAAGTTAAAGAATTAAAAAAAAATACTCCAGTTGATTTAGATGCTAATATAGGTATCGGCCACACTCGTTGGGCAACACATGGAACCCCATCTAATGAGAATGCACATCCACATTTATCAATGGACAAAAAATTAGCCATTATTCATAATGGAATTATAGAAAATTATGATGTCATAAAGGAGGGATTAAAAAATCGAGGTTACATCTTTAAAAGTGAAACTGATACAGAAGTGCTTATTAATCTTATTGAAGATGTAAAAAAAAATGAAAAAATTAGCTTATTTAAAGCAGTTCAATTAGCATTATCACAAATTGTTGGAGCTTATGCAATTGCTATTATAGATATAGATAATCCATCTAAATTAGTTGTAGCCAAAAAGGGAAGTCCATTATTAATCGGTGTTGGAAAAAATGATTTTTTTGTAGCATCCGATCCTAGTCCATTCCTAGAATATACTAAAGATGTTATTTATCTCAATGATAATGAAATCGCAGAAATTAGTCCTAATAATATAGAAATTAGAACTATTTCAAATGAATTAAAAACCCCATACATAGAAAAATTAACTCTTGAACTAAGTCAAATACAAAAAGGGAATTTTGAAACCTTTATGCTAAAAGAAATATATGAACAACCCAAAGCAATATTAGAAACTTTACGAGGGAGGATCTCTACAGATTTTAATTTTGTACAACTTAGAGGGTTAAATGAAAATATTGAAGCATTTAAATCAACTAATAAAATAACCATTATCGCTTGCGGAACATCTTGGCATGCCGGATTAGTAGGTGAATACTTAATTGAGGGAATTGCTAAAATTCCTGTAGAAGTAGAATATGCATCAGAATTTTTATATCGAGACCCTTTAATTTCCAATAATGATATTGTCATTGCTATCTCACAATCTGGAGAAACTGCAGATACATTATCCGCTGTTAATTTAGCTAAGAAAAAAGGGGCTCTTGTATATGGAATATGTAATGTAGTTGGATCTTCTATTGCAAGAGAAACCGGTGTAGGAACATATACACATGCTGGACCAGAAATTGGTGTAGCATCTACGAAATCATTCACTTCACAAGTCACTGTATTAATCCTAATTTCTTTATCAATTGCTAAATTGAAAAAAACAATTTCAGAATCTGAATTTCAATCTATTTCAAAAGAATTATTTTCTATAAGTAATAAAATTCAACTTACTTTAGATAATACTAGTGCACAAACAAAACAATTAGCTGAACTTTATAAAGATTCTAAAAACTTTTTATATCTAGGAAGAGGAATTAGCTTTCCCGTTGCCCTAGAAGGTGCACTGAAATTAAAAGAGATATCTTATATTCATGCAGAAGGCTATCCAGCTGCAGAAATGAAACATGGACCAATTGCTCTAATTGACAAGGATATGCCTACCATTATTATTGCTACTAACAAATCTAAATATGAAAAAATACTTGCTAATGCACAAGAAATAAAAGCACGTTCAGGTAAATTAATAGCTGTTGTTACAGAAGATGATATAAATATGAATAAAATTGCAGATCATATTATTAAAGTTCCTGCAACAGAGCAATTCTTAAGTCCCTTAATAACCACAATTCCTTTACAATTACTATCTTATCATATTGCAAAACTACGAGGATGTGATGTAGATCAACCAAGGAATTTAGCAAAGGCTGTGACTGTTGAGTAGTTTTAGTGGAAACTTTCTGGTCCTTTTAATTCCTACTTCCAACTATTAAATTTTTCATATTGATTTTTAAATATTCAAAGTCACTTACAATGAA
>MDTG01344380.1_pt1 | contig 14987 bp, 4 predicted proteins | sample 811421 | NCBI WGS metagenome assembly MDTG01 (sample SAMN05326645, study PRJNA326480) | marine metagenome | isolation source: seawater | place: Pacific Ocean: South East | collected 2011
ATCGGTTATCACGCTTCCCTCGTCTGCAACTTTTAGTTTTTGCAGTGGGAAGGGGCTCATGAAGTTCTCTTGCCTATTGGGGCTAAATCGGCCTCTCGATTCCTTCACTGAAAATTCCTCTTTTTGGCGCTTCCGGATTAATTGGTGTCACAAGCATCCCCGCGGCCATCGTCATCAGTGTCAGCTTGTGATGTATTAGAGATATCCCAGCAATTATCCGAATTATCGCCAACGACATCTCCGTCGTAATCAGCCCATGGGGTTAATGAGAATACCGAGATCAAGGGCCTCTGTTTTGGTTTTGACTTCGCTTCAATAATTCCAACGAATAGTTCATCAGCAACGTGCCTATAGCTGCCCAGCAATTTATTTAAAAATGAGTCGCCTGTCAGAAGACGCGAAGGCTAAGAGTTAAATCGAGTAAAATATACCTGATCTCCGAGTCATTTAAGCCATCGACCCTCACTGAAAAGGATAGATCGTTATAATGAACCCCGATTCCATAAGCGTTAACCGTCGGACTAAATTCCATGGACCAGCGATTCTTCCTCGGTGAGTCATCACTATATTTCAGGGTCGGAATAATTGCGCCGTTGCTAATAAAACTTTCAACAGCAATACTCGAATCGTTTGCAAAACGGTAAGAAGCTTCAACCATCGTTCGTCTAGGTAGTACTTGATCATAGCCCACAGTATTCTGCCTGCCTGATAAAAGGGGATTTGAGATCAATCGATCGGAATCGTCCGTCCTTAAACCCATGCTGTCCACAGCAGCAACGGTGCGCGGCGTACTAGGCCAGCGTATCTCATTATAGATATCTTTGGCATCGATTGATAACACCCAGTTTTTATTCACTTGCCAACCAAAAAATAGATCTGCCGCGTATCCCTGCCCTTCTGGCTGAGCATATTTTTCATCGAACAGATAGTCAGTACCAGCATGATAGACGAAGTTCGCAGTGCCAAAAGGTGTTCCATTTTCAAGAAGTCTAAAGTGTCCCAGAGCTCTCGCCGAAATTATTCGGGAGGCCTGTAGATAAGAGACCCTAAAACCAAGCCTCATCGCAGGAAAAACTTCTTTCACGTAACCCAGACGCAAGCCTCGACTATGAGCAACCTCAATGTCGGAATATATTCTGTAATCTGTTCCGGCCTTAATAGGTAAATTGTTCTCCTGCAAATAAGTCAAGGCGCTCAGATCCCCTGAATGATCGACAAAGTGATCAGCCCGAGCGATCAGTGCCAATTCCCAACTACGCGACCGTACGCCAATTTCAGTCGAACCATTAACGAAAATGCTCTCACCTGATTCGTAATCGCTCTTAGTTTTGCCATCAAGGTCTGCGAGTGGAAATGACTCACTCCAAGCGAGAGATTCGAAATTGGCAAAAAGGGAGACTTCGGTACGATCTTTTTCATTGGTCAAGAGAGTGGGCGAGAAGATAGCGCTACAAATAAAAAATACTGCTCGCACGTATTTCACGAGTCAGGTCTCACCATATGAAAGATTCGAAAAATCTATCTTTATACCGAACAACCAGCAGACCAGATGACTCTTCTATCGTCGCTGTTTCCTCACCACCAGCCGAAATCGCGCCGACAATGGATTTGCTGTCGTCAAGTTCCAAGCTTATTCGCACTCCTTGATGATCTTCTAAGACCACTTTTTCGCTTCCATCTCTCCCAGATATACCAAAATCAACACCATACACGTTGCTCAGAAAATCGTCTGTAACAGGCAGTTGGTCCGAGAATATATTGATCGTTTTGTCAGAATAATCCAAGTAGGTAAACGCGTGCGCCGTATTTTCGTCTTCGATTCCAGCATTCAGTATCAAGGAGACGCCATATGGTTTCTCTCCATTTTCATGTAGCGCACCGATTACACCCAAGGTTGCCTCGACTTTTAAATGATTACTAACTTCCAGCAACTCACCCTTTTCATCGTAAGTATTACCGGGTCCCCATTTGAATACGTACTTCCCAAGGCTGGGACCATAGTAAAACCAATCTGAGAGAATTTCGTAGCCTCCAAGCAGTTCCGAAATAAAAGAAAAATCTGACGCGGTGGTCTCCGGTTCAGCCTCAACTCGTACGTCTATTATAATAGACCTACCCGCGTTGTCAGAGACCGACCCCGAGAGACGGATGTCTATCCGGTCAGCCAAAAAACCGTGATCCTCGAAGGCAGTCTCGGGTCTAATCTCGCGGCCTCTAAGAGTCCAATCGTAGAAAGACAGGTTATAGTAGTCCAGGTAGTTTTCGACCAGCGCTAGAATTTTTCCATCAAATCTCGAATTATTTACAGTACCTATCGTCTCAATCGACGTTTCAAGATCGATAGAGATATCGAATAATTCTTCTTCTGTTATTCTCAGACCATCTGCGGACACACCAGGCACTTCTGAGAAATCTCTGACGAAAGTTTGCTCAGTCCGCTGTACAGAGAGAGAACCGATCTTTATATCTAGCTTATCTGAATTCGTTTGAACGATCCCAGTGAGCTCAAATTGCGAGGTTTGTCTTTGATCGTCTCCTATGGCGAAGTCGAGGTTTTGATCGTTCGCCAAATTGTATTCTGCCGTTGCATTTGCATAGATTTGTCCGCAAGTATAAAAATCAGTGTCGCTTAGAAAAGTTCCACAATCGATGACTAAAGAATAGACATCGGCTTTATCTGCGAGAGATACAGGGGACTGCAGCAATTGCTCAACTTCACGTCGCTCAGATGCGGCCAACGAGATATCAGCCTGCCTGAAATTCTGGTTAATGGAATAAGTAAACAAACCATCCTGATCCTGCTCGACTCCCACGCGTATCGTCTCCTCGGCAGAATTCTCATAAACATATTCCGTTATCTCTGAATTCACTGAAACGGGGCAAACTTCTGATGGCTTACAGGCCTGACCGGTTACCTCCAGCCTCGCGTTGTCTAAGGCGATCGCCACTTCAGAGAGAATTTTCATGAATACTTCGTTGGAGGCGTCATAAAAATCGTCTCCCGGACGCAGATTGCTGAAAAACGCTCCCCGAAGTTCTGATTCAAACTCCTGCGTCATATCCAAAAGGTCGTTATCAATGACACCTGATGCAGTTTTTCTAATCTCGCTTACAAACTCTTTCGTAGCAACAAGCGGATCCGTTGTACTCGGATCTATCACATCGAAATTGATTGAATCCACCTCTCGGCTCGCAGTGGAGAAACGCATTTTCTGCAGATAAGCCCAACTTTCGATCGCTTGCAGTGGAGATAACCCCGAATCCCTCGCGTCGAGCTTTGCTCTTATTCTGAAAAACGCGGCAGCGGCTTCGGCACTATTAAAAAGATCAACCAACTCATTCGTAAGTTCTGAATATGCGTTTGAGCCAAGGGAATTAGCGATATCCTCTAGCTGCTTGATGTACAACGCAGCGAAATGCTCGCTGCCAGTAAGTGTTGCGGAGCTCCAAACGCTGCCAGCCAATGCAAAACTTAAAGTAGCTAGCTGTTGTTCTGATAAGGTCGTGTCCGCAAGTTCCGCCATCTTGTTGGGGGCTACGCGTTGCAGTTGATGGAGATCTGAATTGAGTTGCAGCACGTTGCCGATACTGATCTCGGCGTCCCGAATCGCGGCTGAGGTGATGAGCGAGCCTGCTGAATCTATCAGAGTCGAAGTTATATGATCGAAAGGGCCAACGTCTATGGGCCCGCTTATCGATTTAAGGGAGGGTACTAGACGTTTTAAACTAAAATCACCTACGTTTTCCGTCATTAATCCGAAGCTTTCCTCACCACAGCTGACTAAAGAGAGACATCTAATCTTCGACTCGTCGGATACGACCAATTCCACGAGAATTGGCCCTCCTCTGTAATCGGCCGACAGACTGACTTCGAATTCTCCGTTGATATCGCTTACTGCATGAGAACCAACTTCAACCTTAGAACCGCTTTGACGAGAATCAGGTAATTCAAAAATGACTATCTTGGCGTTCGCCAGCGTCATAAGCTTGGTCGTACCCGAGACCAAACCTACCGGCGGGCGCTCGTCCAGTGGGAAAGCGTCTTCCGAGTCAAGAACACCGTCGCCGTCGTCATCAGAATCTGCATTATTGCCGATCCCATCCAAATCAGTATCCAGACTCTCGCTCGCGTCGATAGGGAAAGCATCGACAGTGTCTTTAAAACCATCATCATCGTCATCGGAATCCACTAAATTGATAATGCCGTCGTTATCCGAATCTGAGAATTGCTCGGATGTTTCTAGATCACTCAATAAGGTGGAGATATCTGTTGCGGCCTTGAAGTCATCATGACTGATAGATCCATTCGCCACGCTGACGACTTGGTCCTTGAGCTCACTCTGAATTTCTCCAATAATCTCGTTCGCCTGATCTGACGTAGGGTTGATTGCACCATTTGAAAAAATCACGTTCAACGCGCTCACCGTCCGCGAGATGGATCCTAGAGCCTCTTCCGAGAGCGCGACATCAGTGATTTCCAACGTGTTTGCAGAGGCCAGGATTTCGTAGACACCCGCAACTGTATCGAGTTCCCCCGAGTTATTAAGCCTTAAATTAGAGATGATCTCGCTGGTCTTTTTTATAACCTCAATCAACGCTGCCGAATTTTCGTTGAAGTTAAGTCCCGAAATCGAGGTGACCGTCTGAAGAATAATTGCTATCTGTTGGTTGATGGATTGAAAATCTTGGCCTGATTGATCACCTTTAGATGCTGACTCCCACGGATCGGTGCTCGCAATTTCCTTGGTGCCTAATTGCAGTCCAAAACTTTGAAGAATTTTTTCCGCAGTCTGATCGTCCAAACCGGTAAGTAATGTCGAGAGCGGGGTTATAACCCCGACCTTGTTGGTCGTATCCAGCAGGTCACTTACGAGAACCAAGTTTGGTAACGCTTTCCCCGTCGCTGCGTCTGATCCGCCACTAGCAATTATTTTTGCGAGCGGGTATTCCTCTGGTTGGAAGGAAGGTATCAGGAAGAAACCGTTCTCATCGGACGCCACGACTCTTTCATCGATGTCGATGAGATCATTGTTATTTAGGTCTAGGTGGATACTCGAATTTGCAACCGGACCATCTATCACGCGTCCCTCAAATTCGTTTAAAATTTGAACGTTCACGTCACTGGAAGTACTAAGATTTGCGTCTGCCGCGGTCAAGGTCAATTCGTAGACGTTGTCTTGATTCGCGTCTGTGGGTAATTCGAAGTCTGGAGCCTTGGTAAAATAAATCTCCCCCGAGGCCGATACGGCAAAAAGGGCTGCATCTGCGCCCGAAGTGGAGAGCTCAAAATCGTCATTGTTGGGGTCCTCGGCCGAAAAAGTTCCAACACCGATCTGCCCCTCAGCTAATTGGTCGGCCACTTCCAGAGTCAATACCGGCGCCAGATTAAAGGGCGCGGGCGTTTCAGCTTGACCCCCGCCTCCGCCTCCGCAGCCAAGAAGCAGCGAGAGTGCAAAACAAAATGTAAAAACCTGTGTATTACTTGCCCAAGCAAAAGCGACTAAGTGTCGAAAATTGTGGTAAGAAGATAGAAATGTATCGCTCAAGATAAACAAAACGTTCATGTCTTTAGGATCATCAGGGTTGGAGAAGATAGTGCAACCGCGCCGAGAAATAATTATCACGTGCTTGGGCTTTCAGCGTTTGTCCGTACCTCGATATTAAGGATGGATCAATACCCGGCTGATCGCTCAGAAGAAAAACACCGTAGGAGTACAAAAGAGAAAAATGAAAAGCCTTGGCGAACTCCAGCTCATAGCGAAGTTGGCTTGTCATCTGAGAATGACCTAGTTCTATTTGCTCAAAGTCAGGTGGGCCCTCAGGATCAAGACCAAGCCACTGAAAGTCATATGAGATAACTTGATTATTTGTAAATCTCCAGGATGCGTTCAACGACGGTTTAATCGACGTGAAACTTCGCGTTATAAGATTTTCCGCGAGCGGTCTCAGCAAGGCGGCCGCATTTCGCCTAGTCAGGTCAAGTCCTGCTCGAAGCGACAACTTGCCAGATGGCGTGTATCGCAAACCCGCACGAGAGTAAGTACTCCAGGAGGAACCATACTCCTGAGCTCGACCCACCAAAAGATCTAAATCAAAACCGATTGAACCCAGAGGGAAACCAGATACTCCCAGCTCATACCAGAATCTGTTACTGACGTCCCCCACCTTCGGACCTACAACACCCAATCGGTCTAAACGACTGGAAAACAAACCAAAATTAGTGAACAAGCGCTCACCATTTACACCGGTCAGGAAACCGCCCACCTTAAGGCCCTCACCTATTTTCTCGGTCAGAGGGCCATTCCGACGATGATATGCTGTCAGGCTGAGTCCCGGATTTTCTATGGCCAGCCGCGCTAGAGGTTTTCTTGCCCCAAATAAAGGGTAAATGAGTCCTTCTATAGATTTTTTCGGAGCATAGGCTAAGGAGTACGTTACTTCTGAAAAATTGTTTCGTGAGAGAAATCCAACATCGTTTAGGTTGATACCGGAGTCCATTGCAGTGAAGCGAAGCAAGTGGGAAATCGAGTCTCCTTGTTTTATCGACGCCTTTACCCGTCCGCCCAGACCAGCCACGCCAGCTCTACGAGAAACGAATATTTGGCTTAAAGAAGTAAGGCTCTCAGTCTTATTCGCAGTATACAGAGCCAATTCGTGATTTGCGGAGTCATAGCTTTTTCTGTCCCTCGACGCACCGGTATAGGTAAGTTTGAAACCATCGCTTGGTATTTGGCCGTAAGACAGTGAGTGATAACTAAAAGCCTCTTCGCTCCCATTACCTTCGTTGGCACCTGTAAACGGGGTATGTGATATCCGATTCAGAGACGCGCCCAGGAAAATATACCTGAAGGTCCTGTCTCCAGTATCGCTGAACAAAATCCCATCAATTGAACTTCGCTCTTGCTCAACAAGTGATACGAGAGTGCCATCCGCTTTATGTTGCGTGTACGAGAAGCTGTGTCCAATCCGAGGTGTATAAACACTTTTGACGATGGGCGTTGCTTCGTTGAGAAAAATTCCTGGAACAGAGCTAGAAAGAGACTGAGTCGTCTGGGCAAAATCAAGCTTTGCCTTTTGATCGAATTCAGCTGCTGAATCCAGGGCCACTCCGGCGGTCTTAAAAACCGTCCGCGTCTCCGGGTTAAATGGTTCCAGTAAGTCGCTATTAAAAAGAAGAGGGTCATACGCTTGCTCAAAAAAATCGGGCAAGAGCGACGCCTGAACTGAAACGTCATAAAGACCCAGATCGATGTCTGCTCCGACTCGCGAGCGCATGGACCCTTCCGATCGATTATGATCAAATCTCACAAAAGAGCCCACTGCCAGACGCTGATTCGAGGCCTGTGTTGGCAAAGTCAGCGGTTGCTTCGCTTTATCGTCCTTCAATACACCTGTATTTTGATCGTCAACTGATTTATTGGTCGCGGGCTGGTCGTTTTCTGTTACGGCTTCTTCTGACGACATTGAAGCTTGAGAATTCGGGCCCGACGAATCTATCGGCAATTCAACCGATGTTACTCTCCTTACATCGCTCGTTTTTTGAACTGAACCGATTGGCGAGTTCAAAGAATCTTCGTATTGCACCAACCAACCTCCGGTGAGACCAAGAGAGTTGAATACTGCTACTAAATCCTTCGCTTTCTCGTTGGCGTCTTTTGGAAGCGCAACCACCCTAAAAAGGGTCCCTCTTGGGCTCGACGCCGAAACTATTCCGACTGTGATTTTATCGATTAGCTGTCCTTCGCCTAACTCTGCCCGCACAACACCCTCGAATTCTTCGGCATTCCTTTCTTGATGAAAGCTCCCCAAAGACACTGCTTTGAGTGCGAACACATTTCCGGGCAAACAACAAGCAAAAGACAACAACCAGAGGAACCTGGCTATTGGGATTGGACTGAAAAAGCGATTAGCGTGCGGGTAGAAAGCCATCACGGTCCCTCTCAATTCTAAGCTAATAGGTTAACTAAAAGTTGTAATATTTTGTATGATGTCGGCCGGTGACTGCAAAACTTTAGTGCGCTTCTCAATTGGGCTGTCGGTGAGAGAGTCTCCATGCCTCGCCAGATCGTCCTGAGGCGAGATTCGTTAACTTCTTCTTACTCGCATCAATCAAGGTCTGATAAACGTGTGATATGTTTGGACGTCTTTTACCTTTAGGCTACAGATGTTTTCTTTTCGGTGTTCCTCTCTGATGGCAAGCTTATTCAAGGGCTCTCACCACTTACCAGGGTCATCGGGAAAACTGTCCACTAGATAACCATCACAGTCCGTATCAATCAGATCACTATATTCGGCGGGGCCATATGAACCCAGAAGGGTTTCACAAGTCCTTTCAACCGAATAGTTTTCCGGATGACAGTATTCATAGACAGCGGTCACTGGGAGATTGGCGGAGCCAATCTTAGCTCCAAGTCCCACACGCTCCCCAACATCCAGAAACCCATCTCCTCCAAGCCCCTCAGGATCATCGGTTTTTGTATAGATCGAACCATCCCGCTCGTAGATCAAAAACGCCCGTAACTGGACCCGATATTCAGAGCCGTTGTAAAGATTCAAGCTCACCTGCGAGTCCGCGGACAACACCCCATTGATTGACGCGAGGGCAGATGATTGGCTCTTACTTAATTGTCCGCTCGAGAAACTTGAAGACGCGGTTTGCGAGGAAATTTCACATGCGACAACATAAGAAGACGCATCCAGAGGATCGGTACCGTCCATGGCTTCTTGCGAATCAGTGATACCATCTCCATCGTCATCAGGGTCCGCATTATTACCTATGCCATCCAGATCCGTATCTAGGTTCTCCGTTGGGTCGAATGGAAAAGCATCTGAATGATCTTCAGAGCCGTCGCCGTCATCGTCGACATCGACATCATTTTCAACACCGTCGCCGTCTACATCTGTGTCAGCCATCATGCCACTCGAGAGACACTCCGCATCGCAAGTATTGGGAGCACCGTCTTGATCTAAATCGTCAAAGCCAACAATCGATGCAAAGGGATAAACGTCGTTCTCATTATCAACCCCATCGGCATCGTAATCGCTCAGGTTTTCATCGAATGCCCAAAAAGTCGTATATGCATTAAATTTTAAAGTCGGATCTTCGTATAGCGCCCCGCTCTTGAAATCATTTACCGTTATTTCCCGGTTTTGTAACGATTCCTCCGTCCTTTTTGAGAACCCCCAGACACCGGTCTCAGTCATCGCAAGCACTTCGAAGCGAATACCTGAAAATCGGTAAATCGGTCCCGAGGATTCTCCGACGCAGGTATCACTTAGACCATCGAGGTTAGTATCCTTCCACCCGGATACTTTCTTCGGCCAATCGTAATAAAAACAAGAATACATGTAGATGGTATTCCCCCCTTCCCCAATGTCCCAGTTATATGTAACTAGACTCTCAGATTCTCCGCCGGCAACACGGGAGACGGTACCGTCCGAACTAAAGGCTAATGTCTCCGTATTAACGTACTTTTTAGAAAGCGCATCACTTGGGTTGGTGAAGCGCGAGCTCGATAGACCTTTGCCATAGAGCGAAGACGCCGACAACATATTCTCTTTGGCACTAACAGCCATGCCATAGGCATTCAGCTCGCTCCCATCCGCTAAGAAGGCTTGGGCTCTAACGCCAATATGTTCTTCACCTATCGCGTATTTGTAAATATTGATTTGTTCACCTTCCTCATAGTTGATCTCTATGTAGGATTGACCATTTTCGGCATATGCTTCCGCCCATGTAAAACTGCGTTGGGCAATTTTTGTAGCACCCGTACCGTCGCTATTAAACGTCGCAAGATCTTCACTCAATTCTCCTTCGCATATCTCATAAGTACCTATTGGCATCGCCCAGGTGTCAGAGGAACCCGCCACCAACTCGGCTGCCGTTAGAGACATATCTGGCTTGATCGACTCCCCATAAGCGACCACCTTGAAGTAGTAAGGTTCGCTTGTGTAGATCGGTTTATTTGCGTCAATAACATACGGGTTATCAGACGGTAAAAAGTCGCTAGAAGTCTCTCTGACGTAAAAAGTGTACGTGCCCAGCGCTGGGTCCGAATCGATGAGCCAATATTCATGACTGGATTGTATCCTTCCCGACTGGTAGTCGGTCATCTCATCGACAAGATCCCATTTAATGTTGGGATGGTCAGCGTACAACGAATCTTGCAAAAACAGATTATAATCTTGTCTAGTAACTGCAAGTATGCTGTTGGGGTTTAAACCCCAAACACCAGACACCGTGTTGCGATTAGAAGAGCAACTATTAAATAGGGCGTTCCTGCGCCGGGTGTAATCGCCGGACTTATCAAATTGGAGTACCTGACCTGCAAGTCCCTGATTGTATTGCCAAACTGAATCCGGCGTTTCTGTTACGACAAAAAACGTCCTCGGAAATAAGCTTTGGTCGATCTCCTTTGCAACGGATATCTCTTCATCCCATGGGAAGGCGTCGAACGGCTCTGCGTCAAATGTGTCTTCAACACCGTCACCGTCATCATCAGTATCGGCATTATTACCGACACCATCACCATCAAAGTCTGAAGTCTCCAGCGCGTCCAAAGGAAACGCATCTGACTCATCCAGAACACCATCACCGTCGTCGTCGGTATCGGTATTATTCCCAATTCCATCTGAATCTGTATCTATAATTTCCATCGCATCAAGTGGAAAAGCGTCCAGCTCATCAAAAACAGCATCACCGTCATCATCCGAATCCGCGTTATTGCCGATGCCATCGCCATCCGTGTCAAGCGTCTCTAATTCATTAAGGGGGAATGCATCTGACTCATCCGGAACACCGTCACCGTCATCATCGGTGTCGGCATTATTACCGATTCCATCGCCGTCAAAGTCTGAAGTCTCTGTTGCGTCCAAAGGAAACGCGTCTGACTCATCCGGAACACCGTCACCGTCATCATCAGTGTCTGCCATCATATTGCTCGACAGGCACTCCGCATTACATGTATCGGGAGCACCGTCTTGATCTAAATCGTCAAAGCCAACGATGGATGCAAAGGGATAAGCATCGGTTTCGTTATCTACCCCATCGGCATCGTAATCGCGTAGGTTCTCATCGAATGCCCAGAACGACTTATAAGGGAGGAGCCTCGGGCGAAGTACCCCACTACTAAATTCGTCTAGAGTAACAGTCTCATTTTGGGCTATGTATTCGAAATGATACTCCATAAATCCCCATACCCCGGACTCGGTCAACGCGAGCACCTCGAAATTCAGCCCTATAAATGTCCTAGGGAATAGGTTAAGCGAGTCCGGGGTAGGCCCCCTACAGGTATCGATCTCTCCATCAAAGTCTGTATCCTGCCAATCATCCGTATCAGGCGCCCCATAAGTACACGAATACATTTGGATGGAGTTTTCGTCGACCTCGTTCTTCCAATAAAATGGTGAAGGTGACATAGATCGCGCGTTGCTAGAAAAACCGTCATGGATCAACGCAGTACCCTCAGGACTAAGAGATATTGTGAATGCCCCTGAGTACTCTCTTGACAGCGCGTCTCTCGGATTCCAATACCTTGAACCTGTTAGGCCCTTGCCTTGAAGTGTCGAAGGAGAAATCAACTCGTCTTCGGCGCGTACAGCTATATTGTAGGCATTAAACTCACGCCCATCCTGCAGGAACATTTGGGCTCTAACGCCAATGTATTCTTCACTATCTGCATATTTATACAGTTTGATTTGCTCGCCATCCTCAAAATTGATCTCTATGTAAGACTGCCCATTCTCGGCGTATGTTTCCTCCCAGAGGAAATTGCGTTGAGAAATTTTTGCGGTACCGGTCCCATCACTATTAAACCGCGCGATGTCGTCACTCATTCTTTCGCCGCATGAAGTAACAGATTCCCGCCCTGGATTGTTCGTCGCGATAAAGATACCTATGGGCATCGCCCAAGTACTAGAGGATCCGACAACCAGTTCGGCTGCCGTGAGAGACATATCCGACTCGATAGACTCCGCTCGAGTTACCAGTTTGTGATAAGAGGCGACCGATCTAGAGATCGGTTCATTTGCATCAATAACATATGGATTATCGGGTAATAAAAAAGTGCTGGCTATCGATCTCACGTAAAAGGTATACGAACCAAGCGCCGGGTCTGAATCAATAAGCCAATATTCGTGATCCCTTCGCAGTCTTGTCTCATGGCTATGCACCTCGAAAACATAAGGCACGTTCGCAGGATCCATACCATTAAATTTCTTGTCGATCAGATCCCAGTTAACGTTAGGATATTTCTCGGGATCAACTCCATACAAATTAAACCGGCCGTTTCTCGCCTCTTCAGTCGATACGATACTGTTCAAGGCCCAGGACCATGAACCAGACTTTATGTTTGGATCAGAAAAATCGTAACATCTATTCCGTAGGGCGTTCCTGCGCTGGGTGTAATTGCCGGATTGATCAAATTGGAGTAGATCACCGCGAGAGCTCCAGTTATATGACCAAAATAAGTCGGGTGTCTCCGTAACGACAAAAAACGAGCTCGGCAATGCGTTTTTGTCTATCCTCTTCGCGATCGATATCTCCTCATCCCAGGGAAAGGCGTCATAGGGTTCTGGATCCGATAAATCGAGAATACCGTCACCGTCATCATCCGTGTCCGCATTATTGCCGACTCCATCACCATCGAAATCTGACTCTTCCGTAGCATCCAATGGGAACGCATCGAAGACATCAAGCACTGAGTCGCCATCATCATCCGTATCTGTGTTATTACCGATGCCGTCGCCGTCAGTGTCTAAAGTCTCCGTCGCATCGAGAGGAAACGGATCTGACTCATCCAGAACACCATCACCGTCATCATCCGTGTCCGTATTGTTACCAATGCCATCTGAATCTGTATCTATCGTTTCCGTCGCATCAAGTGGAAAAGCGTCCAACGTATCAAGAACACCGTCGCCATCATCATCCGAATCCGTGTTATTACCGATGCCATCGCCGTCAGTGTCTAAAGTCTCCGTCGCATCGAGAGGAAACGGATCTGACTTATCAAGCATAGAGTCGTTATCATCGTCTTCGTCCAGCACATCCGGGATGCCATCCTCATCAAAGTCAGACTTCGACAGTTGGCTGGCAGCACCACCAAAGAAGCTTTCATTGTCGGTTGCTGCCATAAATGCTTCTATGTTTGTCTCACCTTCAGCCACACCAGAAATCGCCTCCTGCAGAACCGTCTGACTGGCTTCAACTACAACGAGAGCTGTTTGAGAGGTTGGATCGATCTCGTCGAGCGAGAGCAACTCATTCAACTGGGCAACTTTCTCAGCAACGACATTGACGTTGTCGATCTCCTTAGGCGTTAATCCATTAACCGCTCGAGCATTCTCCAACGCAGCCGCCATAACTAAAGCTACGGTCTGGGTTGATCCTAAATCAAGTCCATCAGAGGCTACTCCTGCTTGAGCAAGTTCTTGTGCAACCGCCGATACCACGCCTGGAACCGCGATTGACCCTCGCGTTTCTTCAGTCAAAGTAAGGCTTACCACAGATTGCATTACCAGTGCGACTTGTTGATTGGCCCGTTGAAAGTTCTGTGCAGTGGAATCCCCCGACTGCGCATCGGACCACAAATCCCTCGTTAGAATTTGCTGTGGGTCCAGATCAACGCCAAGGGATTGGATAACGCTTTGTTGTTGGTCTAGATCGCTCGTCTCGGCGAGCACCGTTGAGATGGCGGTTATTTGTAAACCCGTTGAAGCAGCGTCTTGGCTGTCCACCGCGTACAACACCAGGTTCGGTAGTTCTATGCCCGTCAGCGTATCCATCCCGCCCAGGGCGACAAAGCTCACCGATCCGCTGTTCGCGATCCCTTCATCGTAGGGCAGAAAAAAAAGACCGCTATCACCCGTCGAACCCATGGGCTCATTTACATCTGCATCTCGGTTGTTGTTCAAGTCGATAGCAATCGTTGCGCTCGAGACAGGAGCATCTACCACCCGACCCTCGAACGCGTTTTGTACCGAGATCACATGAGTGATTTCGGATGACATGTTGGCATCGGAAGCAATGACCGAGAATTCAAACGTATTGTTCGAATCGGCATCCAGCCGAGCTTCATAATCGATTGGCGATCTAAATTGAACTGCACCCGCATCAGATATCGTAAAATGAACCGCGTCCGCGCCTTCTAAGGAAAACGAGACCCTATCTCCTTGCGCATCAGATGTCTCCACAGAGCCGATTGAAACGCCGCCCTCTAGCAGAGAATCAGATAAGCTTGAAGAAATGGATGGCGGCGAGTTGAACGCAATAGAGGTCTCAGCCTCTCCCGATCCACCGCCCCCACCGCCGCAACCGGACAGCACGGCAACCAGGCAGCTGATCCAGCTCAGGTATAGAAAGCGATACTTCGGTAGCATTACGATTCATATTGTTAACTAAATGTTGTATAGAGTACATCGGTCAGTGTTCATAGTTATTTAGCTTCACAACAGATTGCGTCTGAACTCTCGAACCTCGGTGAAGAACACGAGCAAAGGTTACCAACCGAAAAATATACGGATTCTGAGATAGGGAATTAATCTGACTGGGAACGGATCTAACTTAGTCTGAAATTTTAGGTCGTTGCTCAGAATGTCAATAAAACGGTCTGTCGGTATAAGTGATGGTACAAATCTGAGTGGGAAAACTCCAATTCGTTATAAAACAGAGACGTAGAGCTATTTTTCTGACGGTGGTGGGCCCACCAATTTATGCTAGATTTTTCTAGCTTGTGAAGGTGCGTTGACCGCTTTTTGGTCTAACTTTTAAAAACGATTTCCGTTTTCTCCGCTCAAACCAAACGTTTCAGTAATCAACGATATGGATGCTAAAACTAGGATCGTGCCGAAAATTATGTCCAACTCAGCTGTTTTGGTACCAAGAATTGTTCGGAAGACTTTTAGTGAAACCAATGAACTAACTAAAGCGTACCATCCTCCGTCTATGAGACCCGCGAGGAAAGCGATAATCCACGTAGTAGCAAGGGTAA
>MDTG01443782.1_pt1 | contig 14986 bp, 15 predicted proteins | sample 811421 | NCBI WGS metagenome assembly MDTG01 (sample SAMN05326645, study PRJNA326480) | marine metagenome | isolation source: seawater | place: Pacific Ocean: South East | collected 2011
CCGCCTAATCCCATCCCTGAGCCGCAAACAGAAACGTCGACCCGCCACGAAGTTGTGTTCGGTGGTGGAATGATGGGACCATCGGCGACCGGCAAGATGGACTGGACCGTAAATGGCGTGGCGGCCTCGGGCCACAATCTCGACCCCGTTCTGACCCTACCCAGAGGCGAGAGTGTCATTCTGACCCTTCGTAACGAGACGGCCTGGTGGCATCCTATCCATCTGCACGGGCACAGTTTCAGAGTACTTTCCCGAAACGGCAAGCCGACGCGATATCGCGAATGGCAGGACACGGTGCTCATAGCACCAGACGAGATTGTGGAAGTCGCTTTCGTGGCTGACAATCCCGGAGACTGGATGTTCCACTGCCACATACTCGAACATCAGGCCGCAGGCATGATGGCGACAGTCAGAGTGACTTAGATCAAAGGAGACGAAAGATGAGAAATGTAGTGGAAATCTTCGCCGCACTGGCGGTTCTCGTAGCAACACCGGCCCTTGCAGCGCCCCCCGAGAAGCCGCTTGCGACCCTTTTCAAGAATCCGCAATGCGGCTGCTGCGAAAGCTACGCGGCGTATCTGCGGGAAAATGGCTACGAAGTGAAGGTCGAAGCGACCAACGACTTGGCGTTAATCAAGCAGAGGCAAGGTATTCCGCAAGAGTTGGGGGGCTGCCACACCACGTTCGTGGGAGGCTATTATGTTGACGGGCATGTGCCGATCGGAAGCTTCGACCGCCTGCTGGCTGAGCGTCCGGAACTCAATGGTATAACGCTTCCCGGAATGCCCGCTGGCTCCCCAGGGATGGGTGGAACAAAATCCAGCCCCTTCACCATCTTTGCTTTGGCTCAGGGCGGCGAGCGGTCGGTCTACGCTGTCGAATAGGGGGCGGTAAGGGGCGCCCGACCAGGGTGGCCTGATCAGCCGGAGCGCATAAGAGAAAATCGCGTCGATACGACGGGCAGGCTTTTGCCACCTACCTGGGTCGGCCGGTAAGGGGATTCGGCACTTGATAGGGTAAAATTGCATCCCATCATTGGAAGCTTGGAAAGTGCCGAGAAAATACCAATTCGCGGGACTGTGCCAATATGAAGGAGAAATGATCATGAACATCGGGCAGGCAGCCGACAAATCCGGCGTCTCGGCCAAGATGATCCGCTATTATGAAAAAACCGGATTGATTGAGCCAGCGGAAAGGGCGGCTTCGGGGTACAGGGTTTACGAGCCGCGAGACGTCCACACGCTTCGGTTCGTTCGCCGTGCCCGAGATCTCGGTTTTTCTGTGGAGCAAATCCAGGAATTGCTTGCACTTTGGCAGGATCGAAGCCGCGCCAGCGCCGATGTAAGGGCGGTGGCATGCGCTCATATTGAGCGTCTACGCGAAAAGATCGTCGGGATGCAGTCAATGGTTGCCACGCTCGATGAATTGGCGGCGAAGTGTACCGATGACGATAGGCCCGACTGCCCGATCCTTCGCGACCTCGCGCAGGGTAGTCCGTCCGATTGTGCGAGCGCTTTAGATCATCGGTTCGGTCCCGGGCGCCTGCAATAGGCCGGTACCCCGATCAATTGAAAAGGCGTGTGTTCGGGGAGCGCCAAGCGAACCGGCTTGCATACGCAACGGGTCGCGGATGTAATTGGAACCGAGAGCTTTTTTAGATCATTTACTACGCGAGCGCATAAATGCGCCGAAACACCAAAGTGGAGATGAACAATGGAAGCCCGAGATGTCATGACAGCCGACCCAGCCTGCTGCAGCCCATCAGATAGCGTCAAGGATGCCGCGACGCTGATGGTTGATAACGATTGCGGCGAAATTCCCGTCGTCGATGAAACCGGTGCCCTCGTCGGTGTCGTAACCGATCGCGATATCGCATGCCGCTGCGTCGCAGAGGGCAAATCAGCCGACACGCGGGTTGCGGATGTGATGTCCCCATCCCCTGTGACAGTCACCGCTGACACGAGCGTTGACGATTGCTGCAAGAAAATGGAGGACAACCAGGTCCGCCGACTTCCGGTGGTCGACGATGGAGGCAAATGCTGCGGCATCGTTTCGCAGGCCGACATTGCGCAAAACGCCGAGAAGAGCGAAACGGGCGATCTGGTCCGCGAGGTCTCGGAGCCTACAAAGGAAGCCGCTTCGGCGGGATGTTGCTAGGCAATTTTTAGGTCCTTGCTTCAAGCAGGTCACCGCAATCATGTACCATAGCTTTGTTGCTGACGCTGATTTCGGCGACGTCTAGAGTGCGCCGGTTGTCGATTAGATACGGCGCCGGTGCACTCTATGCCGTTTAGCACGGCGGACCAGACGAAGCCGAGCGATTGCCGACGAACAGTGTGCGCTAGCGCCAAGAAAGCCACCCTTTCTTCCATTTCAGAAAACTCTGAGAAAGGCCTTGACCTTCCCATGATGGGAAGGCCCATCTTGTGGCTATCAAGGACGAATCGAGGAGTACCCAAATGACGTCGAGTTCCACCGCGCTTGTTCCGTGGACGCCACAATTAGGAGCCCAGCAGCTTCAGGCGGCGACCTCGAAGTCATCGGGAGGCAAAAGTTGCGCGAGCCCTGCACGCTGGTCGACCAAGACGAAGTGGCTGATCGCCGCAAGCGTCGTTCTCGCTCTAGGCGCAGCAATACTGGGTTCGATGTGGTTCGGGTTCGCGGCGGTTTTGCCCCTGCTCTACCTGTTCCCATGCCTGGCGATGATGGCCATGTGCATGAAGGGTATGAAAAGCACGGGCCCAGAGGGCTCGGGCACCCAAAGTTGATTGAGCGCCTCCCTTTGTCACCGTATAATCTAAGGAGAATACCAATGTATCGTAATTTCAAAACAATGTTGACCGGCGCTGCTGTCGCTCTTGGTCTCGTTTCCACCGCCGCACTTGCCCAACAGGCTGACCGCGCTCCACAGGATGCCGATTCACACATGAATATGGACAGCGAAGCTGGAGCGGAAGGGGCAATGCCGCGGGGTGAGATGATGGCGATGATGCAGGATCCGGAAATGCGCCGCAAGATGATGGCGATGATGGAAAACTGCAAAGCCATGATGGAACGCATGGAGGCCATGTCCGCCTCGCAAGACATGTCGGCCTCGCGGGATATGCCCGCGTCCTCGCAGGATGAGAGGTGACGCGGAACCGGGCGCCGATCTATCCAGTTCGGCGCCGCTCCGTTTCGACCTTGTGCGCAGGCAGGCTGAAGGATGGTCCGTTAATGCGCATATTCGCAGAAGGGCTCACCGCCGGTTTCAGCGCACAGCGCTATCTGTTCTTCGACGGTCGCACCGTCATCCAAAACTCTTGGTGACCGAGGCTAAGGCTAAGATGCTTATCCATCGCTTCCATGATTGAATCAAAGGACGGACTTCAACGTGACATCGGGAAGCTTTCGTCAGCAGGCGTGGAACGCCATGAAATTTTCGGGCCATCAATCGGTCTTCGCACTTGCGTTTAATCGGCGGTCGACTTATCGCAAAAGAGTGTCGATAGGTCGTTTCCTTGCTGTTGTACTTTTTGGCCTCGGCCTTTTTGTACAAAGTGCTGCCCAAGCGGCGGCGGTTCCACAGTTGGGGGCAGCCGGGACCGTCCATTGCTCGGAAATGGGCGATATGATCATGGAAGGGGTGACGGATGGCAATTCGTCCGAAGAACCTCCATGCGACCAGAGGACACTCGATTGCGTCGTCGCGATGGGATGTCTTGCGCCAGCAAATATCCCCGGCACCAATGATAAGAGTATGGTTCCTTTGCGGGCCGATCGTGAGATCTATCTGACGGGCGATCTGATGGGTCTCCAGGGACGCCTGCTCACACCCGAATCCCCCCCCTCCACAAGTTAACCTCGATATCTAGTCTTCTGTAGTCGGTGCCATGGTGCCGTATACAAGCTGGAATAGTCTATATCCGCTCGCTTCGCACCGCGAAGCGAGAAGCCTTGGACTGTCCAGCATCAGAAATTCTACGAGGTTACACAATGAAATGGCGAAGCAGCTGCGCTTTCGTGGCTCTCATATTTGTCGCTCAAGGAGCGCAAGCACAGTCTGTCGGCTACGAAGAGGCTTTGCGCGCGGCCCGCGTCGAACAGCCTGTCCTGCAGGCGCGTGAACTTGAGGTGGAAGCTCTGCGGAACGCGGCGGAGGCTGCAGACGAATTGCCCGATCCGCGGCTACGAGCGGGCATCGTCAATTTGCCGGTCACCGGGCCGGCGGCGTTCGATCTCGACCGGCAGCTTCCGACCCAAGTCCAGGTGGGTGTCGAGCAAGAAATTCCCAATCTAGCCAAGCGACGCGCGAGGGCTGGGCTTGCGGTATCGGATATCCGCTTGGCCGAAGCTCGCCTCGGCGTTGTTGGCCGGGATGTCGAAGTCGCCGCTGGTCGCGCGTGGATATCACTGGCTTATGCGCAGCAGCGACTGGCGCTGGCCGTCGAGGCTCAGGATGAATTGCGCGAGCTCGTGCCGGTTGCTCGCAGCGCAGTCGCATCGGGTTCGGCGCGCCCTGCGGAAAGCCTCGAGATCCGCCGTGCACTGCTCGAGATAGACGATGCCCGGACGCGCATCGAAGCCGATCGGGAAGCGGCGCAGGCGCGGTTGACGCGGTATATTGCAGGGGAGGAGCCGGTGGCGCAAGGTCCGGTACCGCCCGCCGATGTCGATCCGATCGAGCTGCGCACTACGCTAGAGAGCAACCCCGGGATCCGTCTGGCGGACACTGCCGAGCAAAGGGCCCGCGCAGCCATCGATCTTGCCCGGGCGGAAAAGAGGCCCGACTTCGGCGTCAATGTCAGCTTCGGACGGCGAAATCCCGATTTCGGGAATGTCGTCTCGGTCATGGGTTCGGTAACATTGCCGATCTTCGCCGGTCGGCGGCAGGAGCCACGCATTGCCGCGGCCGAAGCGCAAGCGGCTGCGGCGCTGGCCGAGCGCGCGGACGAGCTACGCGAACTTGAAGCCCAGTTCGCGGCCGATCTCGCTGCCTGGCGCAGCGCGGCGCGCCAATGGCAGCGTGCCCGCGAGGAACTATTGCCCCTCGCTCGTGACAGGGCAGACCTTGAAATGGCGAGTTTTGCTGCAGGTCGCGCCGATCTGATCGACGTCATCGAGGCCCGGACAGCCTTGGCTCTACTCGAACTGGAAATCCTCGAACGCGAAGAAGCGACGGTCGAAGCCGCCGCGACTTTGCGACTTACCTACCGGGAGCACATGCAATGAAAGCCGCCTGGCAAAAACTCACCCCTCGCCAAAAGTCCTACACGCTTGCAGCCGGCATAGTACTTGTGAGCCTCGGCGCCGGCTACGGCATCGCCCAGCTTGGGGAAGGTTCCTCCGGTGCTTCGACCGGAGACAGCGCCGCAGCGGGAGCAGGCTGCGAGGAAGTGCTCTACTGGTACGATCCGATGGTGCCTGATCAGCGCTTCGACGAGCCGGGCAAGTCGCCTTTCATGGACATGCAACTGGTCCCGAAATGCGCCGGTGGAGACAGTGCCGGAGCGGGGGGCGTCAGCATCGATCCGCAGCTCGTGCAGAATTTCGGCATTCGAACGGCCGAAGCGGAAATGGGCGTGCTCGAACCCGAGACGAACGTCACCGGCACACTCGCTTACAATGCCCGGGAGGTGTCGATCGTGCAGCCCCGCGCCAGCGGCTTCGTGCAACGAACCTATGGCCATGCGCCCGATGACATCATTAGACAGGGTACCCCTTTGGTGGATTTGCTGATTCCCGAATGGGGCGGCGCGCAGCAGGAATATCTGGCGGTCGCCGCGACCGGCGATGAAGCGCTTACTCGCGCGGCGCGCGAACGGTTGCGGCTTCTTGGAATGCCTGATGGCGTAATCTCGTCGGTCGCGCGCAGTGGTCGCCCACGTTCCACCCTGACGATTACGGCGCCTTCTTCGGGCGCAGTGACAATGCTCGGTGTGCGACCGGGAATGAGCGTGAGCGCGGGCCAGACCTTGGCCGAAATCACCGGACTCAATCCGATCTGGCTGGAAGCGGCGCTTCCCGAAATCCTTGCCGCCGACGTACGGGTTGGCCAGCCCGTAAGCGCGACTTTAACTGCTTATCCGGGGGAACGTTTCGCGGGGCGGATTACTGCGATATTGCCCAGCGCACAGGAGGCCAGTCGAACGCTCACCGTTAGGGCCGAACTGCGCAATCCCAACCTTCGACTGCGTCCTGGCATGTTCGCACAGGTTTCGCTTTCTCCGGCTCGCCGCGAAGCGGTGTTAATTCCTTCCGAAGCAATTATCCGCACTGGCGAACGCACGATCGTGATGCTGGCGCAGGACGAGGGTGGCTATCGCCCTGCCGAGGTGCAGATTGGCCGTGAAGCGGGCGGTCGGACCGAGATACTCGCGGGCCTCGCGCCGGGCGAGGAAGTAGTCACATCGGGCCAGTTCCTGCTTGATTCCGAAGCCAGTCTCGCGGGGCTCGATGTCCGCGGCATCGACGAAGTGCCGACGGCCGCGGGTGCAAGCGAAACGCAGGACGATGCTGACGAGCCGCGCACCTACCGGGCAAGCGGCACTATCGAGCGTATGACTGCCCGCAATATCACCTTGCGGCACGGGCCCGTTGCCGCGCTCGAATGGCCGGCGATGACAATGACGTTCGCGACCGAGGGGGCAGCGCAGGTGCGCGGCTTCAAGCGCGGCGACCGCGTCTCGTTCCAGTTCGTACAGGGAACGGACGGCCCACGCCTCACCGGCATCAGGAAGGCAGGCGACCAATGATCGCGCGCATAATAGAAAGCTCGATCGCCAATCGCATGTTCATCGTATTGGCTTCGATCGCCATCGCGCTCGCGGGGTTCTGGGCCGTGCGGACCACGCCTGTGGATGCACTGCCTGACCTATCCGACGTTCAGGTGGTTATTCGCTCAAATTATCCCGGTCAGGCGCCCCGGCTCGTCGAGGATCAGGTCACTTATCCGCTGGCGACGACGATGCTCTCCGTACCCGGAGCCAAGACCGTGCGCGGATACTCGTTCTTTGGTGACAGCTATGTCTATGTCATTTTCGAGGACGGGACTGACCTTTACTGGGCGCGTTCGCGCGTGCTCGAATATCTCAACCAAGTGCAAGGGCAGCTTCCCGCAGGCGTGGAGAGCAGCCTCGGCCCCGACGCCACAGGTGTAGGCTGGATCTACGAATACGCGCTCGTCGACCGAACCGGTGGCAACGATCTGGCGGGTCTACGGAGTCTGCAGGACTGGTTCCTGCGCTACGAGCTCAAGACCATTCCCGGCATTGCCGAAGTCGCCAGTATCGGCGGTATGGTCAAGCAGTATCAGATTGTCCTGCAACCCTATCGGATGGCATCGCTCGGTGTGACGCATGCCGACGTCGTGCAGGCGGTTCGGGCTTCCAACCAGGAAGCGGGCGGCTCGATCGTCGAGATGGGCGAAGCCGAATATATGGTGCGCTCATCCGGCTATCTTGGCAGCCTCGATGATTTTCGGGCGATCCCCTTGCAAGTCGCAAGTGGAGGAGTCCCGGTGACGTTGGGCGACGTAGCGACCATCCAGATCGGACCCGAGCTGAGGCGCGGGATAGCGGAGCTCAACGGTCAGGGCGAGGTCGCCGGCGGGGTGGTGATCTTGCGTCAAGGGGCCGACGCGCGATCCGCAATCACCGCGGTCGAGGCGAAGCTCGAACAGCTTCAGCAAAGCCTGCCCGACGGCGTGGAGATCGTTACCACGTATGACCGCTCGCAACTGATCGATGCGTCGGTCAAGAATCTCACCACCAAGCTGGCCGAGGAGTTCATAGTCGTAGGCCTGATATGCGCCTTGTTCCTGTGGCATGTACGTTCGGCGCTGGTTGCCATCGTTACATTACCGCTGGGTGTGCTCGCCGCTTTCGTGGTCATGCGCTTTCAAGGGGTCAACGCCAACATCATGTCGCTTGGAGGCATTGCCATCGCGATCGGCGCGATGGTCGATGCCGCGATCGTCATGATCGAGAATGCTCACAAGCATATTGAGCGCTGGACGCATGAAAACCCCGACAGCGTGCTGGCGGGCGACGAACGCTGGCGGGTCATCGGGGATGCAGCGAAGGAGGTTGGCCCGGCGCTGTTCTACAGCCTGCTGATCATCACCTTGTCCTTCATTCCCGTGTTCACCCTCCAGGCGCAGGAGGGCAGGCTGTTTGCGCCGCTCGCCTTCACCAAGACCTATGCCATGGCCGGTGCAGCAATCCTTTCGATTACGCTGGTCCCTGTGTTGATGGGCTGGATGATCCGCGGCAAGATTCCGCCCGAAGACAAGAACATCCTGAACCGGGGCCTGACCCGCGCCTATCGTCCGGGTCTGGACTGGGTAATGCGCCGGCCGAAGGCAACGCTGGTCATTGCGGCGCTGGTCTTCGCGACGACACTCGTCCCCTTTACCCGGCTTGGTGGCGAGTTTCTTCCGCCGCTCGACGAGGGTGATCTGCTCTACATGCCCAGTGCGCTTCCAGGCCTGTCTCCCGGGCAGGCTTCTGCGCTCCTCCAGCGGACCGACCGCTTGATCAAATCAGTGCCTGAAGTCGAAACGGTATTCGGCAAGGCGGGCCGTGCCGACACGGCGACTGATCCAGCGCCATTGACGATGTTCGAAACCACCATCCAGTTCAAACCGCGCGACGAATGGCGTGAAGGCATGACGCCGGACAAGCTGGTCGAGGAACTCGACCGGGTGGTGCAGGTGCCGGGTCTCGCCAACGTCTGGGTGCCGCCGATCCGCAACCGGATCGACATGCTCGCGACCGGGATCAAGAGCCCGATCGGGGTCAAGGTTTCGGGTGAGGACCTCAGCGATATCGACCAGGTGGCGCAGGCTATCGAACAGGTCGGGAAGCAAGTGCCGGGCGTGAGCTCCGCCCTGGCCGAACGATTGTCGGGCGGGCGCTATGTCGACGTTGATATCGATCGCTTGGCTGCCGCCCGATACGGCCTCAACATCGACGACGTTCAAATGATCGTATCTGGCGCGATCGGCGGCGCCAATGTCGCGCGCACGGTCGAAGGGCTGGCACGTTATCCGATCAATGTGCGTTATCCGCGCGAAATCCGCGACAGCGTGGGCGAACTCAGAGCGCTTCCTCTCCTGACACCGTCAGGGCAGCAGATCACGCTGGGTAGCGTAGCGCAAATTAGCGTAAGTAGCGGGCCGCCCATGCTCAAAAGCGAGCAGGGTCGACCGACGAGCTATGTCTATATCGATGTTCGCGGACGAGATCTCACTTCGGTCGTCAGTGATCTGCAGGAGGCGATCGCGGCAGAAGTCGATCTTCCGGCGGGCGTCAGCATATCCTACGCTGGGCAGTTCGAATATCTTACTCGCGCTGCCGAGCGTATGAAGATCGTTATCCCGGCGACGCTCGCGATCATTTTCCTGCTGCTCTATCTGATCTTCCGCCGCTTCGATGAGGCGCTGCTCATCATGGGTACATTGCCTTTCGCGCTGACCGGCGGGTTTTGGCTTCTGTATATGCTCGGCTACAACCAATCGGTCGCGACTGCTGTCGGTTTTATCGCTCTTGCCGGTGTTTCGGCAGAGTTCGGCGTGGTCATGCTGATCTACCTGAAGGCGGCGCTGGAGGAACGCCCTCCCAACCCTTCGGAAGATGAGGTTGATCAGGCGATCCGCGAAGGCGCGTTGTTGCGCGTCCGGCCCAAGGCGATGACCGTAGCGGTCATTCTTGCCGGACTGTTTCCGATCCTGATCGGCACCGGCGCCGGGTCCGAGGTGATGAGCCGTATCGCGGCCCCGATGATCGGCGGGATGATCACCGCTCCCCTGCTCTCGATGTTCGTACTACCCGCTGCATATCTGTTGATGCGGCGCCCCCGGACCAAACGGTCCAAACCCTCTGAAGGAGAAGAAGAATGCGTATTACAACCCTCGTGACCCTATTGGCTGCGCCGTTGGCTCTCGCTGCCTGCGATTCCGGCGACAATACCGAAGAGATGAACGAAATGCCGATGGCAGACGGCCAAATGGCAGACGGTCAGATGCCGATGGACGATGGCGATATGCCTATGATGGGATCGGATAGCGCCATGCAGACCGCCAGTGCCGAAGGAACCGTGACCGCCATCGACGCCGATGCAGGAACGATCACTGTCGATCACGGCGCTGTCCCCGCGATCGAATGGCCGGCCATGACGATGGGGTTCGAAGCCGATGAGCAACTGCGTCAGGACGTGGCGGTTGGTGACGCGATCTCGTTCGAATTCACTACCGGTGAAGGCGGCAACACGATCACTTCGATCACCAAGAAGTAATTTGCGAGCCGGCCCCGGACCGTATCCCCGGGGCCGGTATAATAGGAGAAGTACCATGATGAAGGGTGACATGCCATTGGCAATGATGGGAATCATGGGTCTGTTCTGCTTGTTGCTGATCGTCCTGGCGGTGTTAGGCATCGCTGCGCTGATCAAATATCTCCGGAGCAAGTAAGATGGACCAGTGGGCGAATGCATGGGGTCTCAATCGACGCGCCTTGCTGCGACGGGCCGGCGCGGCGGCGACCGGCCTGGTGACTCTTCCCCTTTCTGCATGCGAAGCGCAAAATTCGCTGCTTAGTGCCGATGGAGCCGGCGCCAATCCGCTCGCCATTCCCAAGCTCGATCAGGGAATTGTCGAACAAGGTGAGCGGGCCTTTCGACTGTCGATATCCGCGGGGCAGCAGGAATTCGCTCCCGGAGTCGCTTCGCCTACGATCGGAGTGAACGCGCCTTATCTGGGTCCGACATTGGAGATGCGCCGCGGCGAGCGCGTTCGGTTGCATGTCGACAACGGCCTGGACGAAGGAGCCACAGTCCACTGGCACGGGTTCGAACTCCCCGCCGCTGCGGACGGCGGGCCGCACCAGCTTATCCGCCCCGGCGCCCGCTGGAGTCCGTCTTTCGAAGTTCGCCAGCGTGCCTCGCTCTACTGGTATCATTCGCACCTGCATCGCGGCACGGGACCGCAGGTCTATGCCGGTCTTGCCGCACCGATCTATGTCCGTGATGATGAAGAGGACGCGCTGGACCTGCCGAGCGAATACGGCGTGGATGATATTCCGCTTATCGTTCAGGACCGCTTGCTCGATAGCTCCGGCAAGCTCCTCTATCCGCAGAACATGCATGCGCAGATGATGGGCGTGCGCGGGGATCGGATCTACGTCAATGGCACGCACAACGCGGTGTTCGACGCTCGGACCGGCCTGTTACGCTTGCGGATCCTCAACGGATCGAACGCTCGTTTCTACGATTTCTCGCTGTCCGGTGGTCAGACCATGCAGCTCATCGCCAGCGATGGTGGCTTGCTGGAACGTCCGCATGCGGTCCGCTCGCTCAGGCTCGCACCGGGTGAGCGGGCGCAGATCCTCGTCGATCTTTCCGAGGGGCGCCCACTCAGCCTTGTGGCGACCAGTCCTGACAATTCGATGGGCATGATGGGCGGCGACGGCGGCGGCATGATGGGCGGCGGTATGATGGGCCGAGGCCGCGAAGATACCCAGACGGACGAGCCGTTCCGCGTCCTCGATATCAGGCCCGCCGGCTCCTCGCCGCGAAGGAATCTTCCGCCGCAGCTTGCTGCGCTCCCAGCACTCGACCCTTCACTTGCAGTGCGAACCCGGCGGTTCGTGCTCGATATGGGAATGATGGGCGGCGGGATGTCTATCAATGGTGCCAGCATGGACATGAATGTCATCAACGAGCGGGTGCCGGTCGGCGAGTGGGAGATCTGGGAAATCGCCAATGCTTCGATGATGGCGCATCCGTTTCATATTCATAACGCGCAGTTCCGCGTGATCGACCGCAATGGCCGCACTCCGCCGCCATTGGAGACCGGTTACAAGGATACGGTTATTGTCGATCCGCGCGAGCAAGTGCGCCTGCTATTACGGTTCGAGGAACACACGGACCCGGACCTGCCGTATATGTATCACTGCCACATTCTCGAGCATGAGGATGCCGGAATGATGGGGCAGTTCGTCGTCGTGGACAGCTAGGAAGGAACGATCATGAGCAAGGAAGACAACGTCCTCGAAGGCACCGCGATTGACCCGGTCTGCGGCATGAGTGTTCAGATCGAAAACGCGAAATATGTTGCCGAGCATGACCACTCCCAGCATTATTTCTGCTCGTCGCGCTGTCTCGACAAATTCGAGATCGATCCGAAGCTTTATCTCTCAGGAGCGCATCTCGACGCGGTGGAGGACGTGCCGGAGGGCGCGATTTACACCTGCCCGATGCATCCCGAGATACGTCAACCGGGGCCCGGGTCGTGTCCCATATGCGGTATGGCGCTAGAGCCCGAAACCATCAGTCTCGACGAGGGCCTGATCCCGAGCTTATCGATATGCGTCGCCGCTTCTGGTGGAGTGCGCTCTTCACCATACCGCTGTTTGCGTATGCAATGGGCGATCTCATCCCGGGGATCAGTTTCGAACGGCTGATCGAACCGGTCTGGGCGCAATGGGCTCAGTTGCTATTGGCGGCACCCGTTGTCCTGTGGGGCGGCTGGCCGTTCTTCGTTCGCGCCATCCAATCCGTGAAAACCCGCAATCTGAACATGTTTACGCTGATCGGGTTCGGCGTGGCGATCGCCTATTTCTTCAGCGTTGTAGCGACGGTAGCACCGGACATTTTTCCTGCAGCGTTCCGCGACCAATCAGGGCGCGTCGGCGTCTACTTTGAGGCTGCCGCGGTTATTACCACGCTCGTCCTCCTTGGCCAGGTGTTGGAGTTGAAAGCGCGTGGTTCGACTTCAAGTGCCCTTAGAGCGCTTCTTGAGCTTGCCCCGCCCAGCGCCGTCAAGATCTTTGGTGAGGGCGATGAACGCGAAGTTCCTCTCGATGAGCTGACAACAGGGGATCGCTTGCGCGTGCGGCCAGGCGACAAGGTTCCGGTTGATGGCGAAATCGAGGAAGGATCGAGTGCGATAGACGAATCCATGATCAGCGGCGAACCGCTGCCCGTGGCAAAATACGCTGGCGACACGGTTATCGGTGGCACTGTGAACCAGACCGGCGGCTTCATTATGCAGGCTATCAATGTCGGCAAGGACACGATGCTGTCCAAAATCGTGCAGATGGTTGCCGAAGCACAGCGTAGCCGGGCGCCGATACAGCGTTTGGCCGATCAAGTAACCGCATGGTTCGTACCTGCAGTCGTCGTTATCGCAATCGCCAGTTTTATCGTCTGGTCGATTTGGGGTCCTGCCCCAGCACTCGCCTATGCACTCGTCAATGCCATCGCGGTCCTGATTATCGCTTGTCCATGCGCTCTCGGCCTCGCTACGCCGATGTCGATCATGACCGGCACCGGCAAGGGCGCCCAGCATGGCATTTTGATCCGTAATGCCGAGGCGTTGGAAACGCTGGAAAAGATCGACACGCTGGTAGTCGACAAGACCGGGACGCTGACGATGGGTAAACCCGACCTGGTGGCCGTTCATCCGGTTGAAGGCATCGATGAAACCGAGTTCCTTGCCGCGGTCGCGGGCGTCGAGATGGGCAGCGAACATCCGCTTGCTCACGCAATCGTCGAGGGCGCGCGGGCGCGCGGGGTGTCGCCGGCCAGCGCAACGAACCTGGCTTCTACCACGGGGGAAGGCGTCGAGGCGACTGTTAGTGCCCGCCGCGTTGCAATCGGCAACGAGAAGATGATGCGGCGTGTTGGGGTCGAAGACGAGACCTGGCTTGGCTCGGCGGAAAGCGGTCGCTCTCAGGGGCAAACGGTGATGTTCGTGGCGTTCGACGGGCGGCCCGCCGGTCGCATCGCCGTGGCCGATCCGATCAAGCCGACAAGCGCCAACGCCATCGCCGCATTACATGCGCGCAACATTCGCGTGGTCATGCTGACAGGCGACAGCCGGGGAACTGCTGAAGCAGTCGCGCGGGAAATGGGCATCGACGAAGTGCACGCCAATGTCTCGCCCGAAGACAAGCATCGCGAGGTCGAGAGGCTGAAGTCCGACGGACGCCGTGTTGCGATGGCCGGCGACGGGATCAACGATGCGCCTGCGCTGGCGGCTGCCGATGTCGGCATCGCCATGGGCACCGGCACCGACGTGGCGATCGAGAGCGCCGGCGTCACGCTGGTGCGCGGCGATCTGACCGGCGTGGTGCAGGCGATTGTCCTGTCGCGCGCGACCATGCGCAATATCCGACAGAACCTGTTCTTTGCCTTCGCCTACAACACGCTGGGCATTCCGGTTGCCGCAGGTGTGTTGTTTCCCTTTACCGGCTTGCTGCTGAACCCGATGATCGCTGCGGCAGCGATGAGCCTGTCATCGGTTTCGGTGATCGGGAATGCTCTGCGGTTGCGGGGCTTGAAGCTTCCGGTTCTTGGGGGCCAAGGAGTAGACAGAGCTTAAACCATTGGATCGGCCTCGCTGGGGACGGGCTATGCACGTGGCTGCTCTCGGGCAATCAATTGAAACAAACCCATGCTTAGTCTTTTCAGCCTTGGGGGTGGAAACCGACCTGGCGACGAATTGTTGGAAGAATGGAATCTCGCAAGCCGGCCTTGACCTTCCAACGATGGTAAGTACTAGGTTTGCAGAACCCGACGATTCGATGCGGCGGTCACGTCTCCCAAAGTTCCTTAGGCGGATGCGGCTTCCCATCGAACGGAACGCCAAACCTTTGGAGAAACAGATGAAAACCAGCGAAATAATGACTAGCGATCCGGCATGCTGCAAGGAAGACCAAAGCCTTCAGGACGCTGCCAGGCTCATGGTCGACAATGATTGTGGGCAAATTCCGGTCGTCGACGATGATGGTGGTCTTGTCGGTGTGATCACCGATCGCGACGTGTGTTGCCGGGCTGTGGGCGAGGGAATGTCGGCGGAGACACGCGTCGGAGACGTGATGACCCGGTCGGTCGTGAGCGTTACCCCCGATACCTCTCTGGAAGACTGTCTGGCGTCCATGGAAAAAAACCAGGTTCGCCGTGTCCCGGTTATCGACGATGACGGGAAATGCTGCGGCATGGTTTC
>MDTG01011439.1_pt1 | contig 14985 bp, 5 predicted proteins | sample 811421 | NCBI WGS metagenome assembly MDTG01 (sample SAMN05326645, study PRJNA326480) | marine metagenome | isolation source: seawater | place: Pacific Ocean: South East | collected 2011
AGTCTCCAGACTTCTTATAGTTACAGTACATGGAGTAAATCTTATTAGCAGATTTGCTAGCAGCATCCTCATTTACAAACCTCCAATGAGCACAAATGTTGTTAGTATAAGGGCGCACCAATAGAACCCCTTGCTCCCCTCTTCCGATCCTATAGAGCGAGCGAGTGTTAGGGTCTGTGAAATCAAGTTCCTCATAAGGGAGTTCATAGCAAAATTCGAGCATGGTTCACCACTGGTGCTCCGCTACTCTATCATGTATATTGATCTATGTCAAGCGTTCTCGAAAATGATGTTGGCGCCTTGGTCGAAGACCAGCACTCTAAAATAGTGGTCAGCGTCAGGACAGTGTGCTAGTGTTGGAAACCACTCAGATGCATTAAGAGTTGCTACTTCCTCACTACTATACTCAACACAGCAGTCTCTTTCACCTTTGATTGCTTCAATAATATCCTCTGGACAATAGTCTGCCAACCATGTTAGAACTGTTGTCTTCTTAGCATCGTCAAGTGTTGCCCACTTTGCATTCTCAAAATGTAGTAGACATACATTGTTCATTGCACAATGACTACCTGCTAACTCATATACTGATAGTGTTTCGATAGTAGTGATCATGGGTTCTCCTCATCATCAAGTTTTTCTAATAGTAAATCAAGTTGTGATTTGATATTGTCTAGGTTATCATGTTCAACATCCCATGCTGTTCCTTGCATTTTCACGGGTGTTTTCTTAGCTGCTTCAATGAATGCTTCAGTGTAAATCTTATCGGTTAGATCTCTGACACACAAGTAACGTGCCATCTTATCTCTAAACTGAGTAAAGAAGAAAGAACTTAATGATAACCACTGATCTTCATGCTCAAGATATACAGCATCAGGATGATTTACTTTATATACTGCTTCAAATGCCTCAGGTGACATTGGGAATTTAACTGAACTAACTTCAACATCAGCAAATGTACTAGGTAACTCCCTTAATTTCTGACGATATGTCTGATACATTGCTTTCTTCTCATCAGAGATGGTTACATCACTGCAGAAGATATAATCTGTCTCAGCAAGTAAGAAGTTACGGGCAAGTCTGATAGATAACCAACTTTCAGTCCTTACCTCACCATACATGCGTCCCATTTCATCTTGGAACTCTTCTCTCTCAATACTTTCAATATTAAAGAATATATCTTTGATGAATTCATAGAATGTAGTAGCAGCTGCTACCTCATTCTGTTCCATCTCATAGTCTTTCCACTCATATTCTCCAGTACGGAAGTTTTTGACATGCTTCCTTCTGGTACAATGATAAGTGTTATTATCATAATAACTGAATTCAACTAGACGATCCTTTTCTGTATCCCACAAAGGATACAACTTAGGAACAACTTCATCCTTCCAATATTGATCAGGCACGACCTTAACAATGCCTCTAAACACGATCTGATGATCAGCAAGGACTAGTTGTAGTATAATATTAGGAACATTTGCGTCCGCGACGATACCCATTTTATCAGATTGCTACTAGTGCTAGATCTATTTAGAATGCTTTGATTAGATACTTAACCAGCATGTACGGTTCAATAAGTGGAATAACCCTATCAGGATCCAACGCTGCAGTAGGTACAATAGGTGTTGAAGATGATAATGTCAATGTACTATCGTTTGCAAATATACCTGAAATATATGTAGATCCTGTTTCACCACGAACATCATATTGTTGCGTATCATCAGCGACTGCTATTTTGCCAGCACTTGGTACAAATACCAAATTAGTCTCTGATACCTTCTCAAGTCTAAATTCAATGAGACCAAAGTGATCACTATTACTACCATTATCATTAGTACCACTAGCAGCAGCTCTACTCTGTCTGATAGAGAAACGTGCAGTTTCACTCTGTGCTGCTTCAGGTAAAACAATAGAGTAAGTATACCAATTCGTTGGGTTAGTACCTGTTCCAGTTCCATCATAATCAGTATCAACATCAGTTGCGGTTGGAATAGGAACCAGTGTGCCAATAAAACCAGATCCTGGGAAATTCAAACTTTCATCTGTATTGTAATACAAGAGAAGTTCGTCACCACCACCGTCTGGTAGCTCGCCACCGTTTTTATTATTACCCCTGCATACTTTAACTGTTACTGCATATCCTTCTGATGCATCTATAGTATCAGTTGAAACAAATCGTGTTGTTTGAGTTCCGCCAAATTTTAAATATCTTGTTGGCAAATCACTACTGACAAGTGCAATATTTTCTAAAATACCATTAACTTGATCACATTCAACAGTTGCATGGTTTCTTACTCCAACTCCACCATTAATACGAACTCTTGGTGCTTCAGTGTATCCAGATCCAGCGTTTGTTAATGTCAATCCTGTAACTACACCACCAGTAACGGTAGCAGTTGCAGCAGCACCAGATCCACCACCACCACCAATAAACTCTACTGTTGGCACTTGTGTTTGTGGCAACTTAAATCCACCAGAGTTTGTTGTACCAGTACCACCAGCAAAGAAGTTTACACCATTGTCTTGAGTACCAGATCCATCAATAAATACGTCTCCAGTAGTTACACCAGTTGTACCACCTTCATATCCAATAATCTTTTTAAATGTAATTTTTGCATATCCACCGAAACCATTGTCGGAAGTGACACCACCATTTGTTACACCTTGTCCACCTGCACCAGTGGTAACAGTAACGCTAGACACACCACTTAATGTTGCCCCAGGTATTTCAAAAGTAACATATCCTCCTAATCCACCACCACCTGCACCAGATGACCAACGTCCTCTATCCTCTACTGTGGTAATTTTGGCATATCCATCACCAGTAACAGTATTTCCTTGAGACAGTGATCCACTATCAAACCAATCAGTCTTGATAGCAGAAATACCTCTTCTACCACCATATCCTTCTTCGTGACCACCAGTACCCTCTTGTCCACCACCTTGACCAGATGAACCACCAATACCAGATCCAGAAGGACCGCAGCCACCGCCGCCGCCGCCTCCTCCGCCACCAGTACAACCATAGTTACCACCAGTACCACCAGTACCAGTAAATAGCGAACCAGATTCTAGAAGAACATTGTCAGAAGGACTAATTGCATTTCTACCATCTTGACCACATGTACCTTCACCAAATCCACCGCCGCCGCCACCGCCGCCAGCGCCACCAATAATTGTTCCACCAAATTTAAAGACAGATGCAGCACCGCCGCCACCACCATCATTATTGTTATGACCATCACCTGCTCTACCACCTTTACCATTGTGAGCAGCAGCTGCCTGACCGTTGTAAGTTCTACCAGATTGTCCCAATTGCATGGTAAATGTAGATCCTAGGTTCGCTCTGTTTCCTAGAAGATCTGCTTTCCAATACTTTCCTTTTCCACCTGTTCCAGCAGTACCACAACCATTACCACCATAGTTACCACAGTTAGCACCACCGCCACCACCAATTTCAAAAGTGACTTTGGCAAGACCATAATTACTATTTGATACTTCTAATGTATGTGTTCCACCAGGATAACTGTAATTATCTACTACGGTTGCCAATTCATTGGTAGGAGCTGCTAAACCATCACTACCGCCACTACCACCAATCTTTCCACCTTCACCAACGGCATCAGTTGGCATATCTGATGGATCGTTGCCATCAATTCTGATTTGATTGTAATAAAATGGACCATCACCACCTTGCTCACCATCACCATTATCTCCAGTAATTTGACCAAGAATTTGTACACTACTCTGCGCGGATCCTGTTAAGGTTAATCCACCGTAAGTACCACCAGTTCCACCCTCATTAGTAGAAGCAGCACCACCACCTGTACCACCACCTGCTGTGACAGTAAGGATAGATCCAACACTTAATGAAGATCCTGTTCCAGAATTACCTGATGTAGTGTTTACTCCACCCGATCCAGATCCACCAAAGAATACAACTGTTGCTGTATTAACTTCAGCTGGAACTGGTACATTGTATGAACCAGGACTGTCGTATTCATATATTTCTTCTGCATAAATTGGAACGCCCTCAGAGATAACTTCTCTTCCACCAATTTGACTGCTAGAAGTAAATACTTTGTAAGTAGGAGTACCAATGGTCACTCGTTCTTCATAAGAACCAGCATTTGCACCACCAGATGCAAAGTAATAGTTTGTGTCATCACCAATAATAGTTCCAGATCCTGTATCGCCACCTGTCCAATTATAGATGTCATATGTACCAACACTACTATCTAAAAGTGGAGCTTTAGATAAAACGTGAGTATGACTGAATGCAATACCGCCTGGTGGATAAAATGTATTAACTTTACCTGTTGATGCTTTGTATGATACTGTATATCTGTCACCAGTTACTCTTCTTTTACTACCAGATTCTTCTGGTGCCTCAGAGTGAAATAAGAAATGACTATGTTGTGGAGCACCCGAAAGTTTCTTTTCTTGCAAAGAAACTTGAATTATTTGACCACCAATAATAGATCCTTCTACTGTATCAACGACAGCAGAGTAGTTTGTTGTTGTAATGTTACCCAGAGCAAATTGTCCTTTCTGGGTATTCTTATCCATGTACCAATTGCCGTCAATAGTATCAATACCAACACCCAATTGAGAATTGCCAACATTAGGAGTATTATTACCAAATACAGGACCATTACCTACAATTCTCTTTGCAATTAGATCAGGAACTTTAAACGTTCCCATATTTGGATCTGGCCAATGCTCCCATACATTATCTTTGATGATAGATTGAACTCTACCATCTTTTTCAGAAATTCTAACAGCAAATGTTGCACCAGTACCACTACCAACATTACCTAAAGTAACAGTTGGTGGGTTTGCTGCATCATATCCTAATCCAGGATCATTAACTTCAACTCCTGAAATAGTATTGTTTTGAACTATGACAGTTGCTGTTGCAGTTCTTGGAGTAATATCTGGAAATATTGCATTGTTACCAGTAGGAGGAGCACTAAAAGTAATAGTGGTTCCCGCAGCATATTGACTACCACTAGTCAATACATCAACACCATCACTTGCTGTCCCACCATATTCATTTCCAATTGCTTCAAACAATTGTGGATAGTCACTAATTTTATATTCAGATCCATCGCAGTAGATATAACCAGGATATTGATACTCTGGATTTTCTTCTGGTTTTGCATCTCCACTGATTTCAGTGTATGCTGTAGTGCCACCAGCACCAGGAATTAACGCTGGTTTAAAACTATGATCGAATGATCCTTCAGTAGATTTTAATACCTGTACAATAGTACCAATACCCTGAGAATCTGTTTGTTTCTCAGAGTAAAATAGATCTCTAGTATTTCTATACTTGGGATTTAGTGCTACCATTACCTTTAATACTTAATAAGATATTCCATGATGATGTAAGGACCTGTAACCTGATCCAATGACGCTACCTGATCAATTTGTAGTGTTAATGTAGTTTTCAAGTTATCAGGTGATAATAACAATGCAGAGGTCTTAATTTTATATGTATGTGTGTTTTGAGTGAGGAGAATTTTGTGTGCGTGGATAGTTGGATCGCCGTCTTGCTGTACTAGTTCTGAGACTTCAGACAATACATTGTTAACTTGAGGATATGCAAATGATGTAGCGCCAGTAAGATTACTATTCAATGGAACAACATCTACCAAAGATTTCTCTACACCATTACCATCATTACTTTTTGGAGCATAGTTTTGATCATAAGTTGCAGGAGCTGATCCCTTTGCACTCTTAGAACCAGATTTTGATGGACTACAAAGCACCCATGATTGGTATTGAGGAGTTCCTGCAAAATCTACTTTTTGTAGATCAAACTGAGTACGACTTGTAAGCAAACAGTTGTATCTAAAAGTAGATAGTCCTGTAGATCCTTTAGCATCATCACAATAGTTGTAGTAAATAACTTCCGCAAATGTAAATATGAAGGTTGCGCTCTCAACTAGTTTGCTAGGCGCTGAATCTCCAGATGCCATTGCCCAGCATGGCATTTGATTTGTTCCAGGACCCTCACCATTGTAATTAGTATTATCTAACCAATCGTCAATAGGAATAGTTGTTGCAGTTACTCTCCATCCAATACCTTGAGATCTTGGTTCATCATCTACTGCTTCTTGACGTGTTTTAAGTCTCAATCTATTTGTAGTTGAGAAGTGCATGTGAGAATGCAACGCTAAACTATCAACTGATTCACTGTCAGTAAATCCAGTATTACCAGTTCCTTTTGTCCATGCTGGTTTACCTTTTAGTGCAATCTCTTGTGATGGCACAATAAAATTACCAACATAACTAACATCAATGGTGGTAGTATTGCCAGATGTGACACCAACAGCAGCGTTAGATTCAATACCCATACCAGAGCGTCTTACCTCATTGCCCTGAGCATTTTCAGTTAAGATGTTGACATATGTACCCGCAGCACCACCTGTTGTTGGTTTTAAAAATTTAGAACCTAGATCAGGGACAACAAATTCTTCAGAAGTTAAATTATCAATGTCCTCACCTTCAGAATTAAGTCTTCTGAACTTACAACCAACACCAGTACCAATAATTTCTGCTAGTACAGGATAATCTTCAGCAAGATATTTACCACCATCACATTTCAAGTATCCCGCAGGAAGATTTTTAACGTTACTTGCATTATTTGGATCTGTGTTTGTTAATTCAACTGGCCAACAAATAATAGTTCCAGAACCAGAACCAAACTTAGATTTTTCTTTTGAGTAATGTGCTGGCATCAGTATGCTTTGATAATGAACGTCGTGACTAGTGCTGGCATCGCTACCTCTGCAACAATATTTAGGGCGTCATTGATGTTTTCAGGTGCAACGTCACCCAAACTAATATTGTTTACAGGGAATACTGTAGGGGCAGCAAGTGAACCAACTGTCTGATTTAATTCAAAACTACCATGATTATGTCCGAGGAATGTGCTAGAGTTTGGATCTAGTTGATCTGTGACATTATTCAATGTAGTAGGATATGTACCATGCTGGAAATTCAAAGTAACTCCACTGGAAGTATTAGTATTGGTAGTTGTTTGTGATAAACCAATTACATATTGACCGCTGCTATCTTTAGAAATGGTAGTAACTTGTGTTCCAGGTCTGATATCACTCGAAGAGGATAGAACCTCACCACCAGCATATACACCATTTGAACTAATCTTAAAGTAACCGTTAAAGTCACTTGTAATAGGACTAGTAAAATTCAAGGTCTCACCATTACCATATCCAGATCCACCATTTACAACACTGATAACTTTATATCGTGTATTGATTGGTCGTTGCCCACCAGTTCCTGGAGCACTAGCATCAGTAACTTCAATAACACCACTTGCACCAGAATAAATTTCTACCGAAGGTAGTCCGAGAGATACTCTTCTATCAGTATTGAATTCAAATGAAATCTTATCACCAGATTGATAATCATATCCAGCTTCTACAACCTCTATAATTTTGTACCTAGTATTGCCAGGATATAATCCACCTGCAGTAAGAACTTTTAGAACTCTATCTGCAGTTCCAGGAGCATCATTCCAACGCTGTGTTGTAAGAACATCGTTTGCTACATAATCATCACCATAACTCGAAATAGAATTAATTCTGATTTTAGTAAACACTTGATCATTACCATTTTCATTCTGAACCACATGTGGTCGATATTCAATCTGAACGTTTATTCCAGTACCATTAGCATTGCCAGTATCGAGCATGGTAACGTTGTCTACAATTGCTGAACCACTTCCGTCTGTCCAACCTCCTACGTTAGCAACTCTGTAAGACCAGTCACCAATAGAAGATTCTTTCCAACTACCACTTCCACCGCCAGTAGGATTACTCTCACCAGTAGAATCATAAGTACCATTATCTTGATTTACAAATCGAGCACTCCATCTAAGTGCAAATGTTTCCATGGGTCCACCTGCTGAAAAAGGTTGTGGCCATGCTTCTACTCTTACTCTTAAACTTGCATCTTGACCACTACCACCAGTTACAGGAACTATACCCTCAAAAAAGTCATTTTCACCAGTCCAATATTGTCCACCTGATCCATCATCAATGTACGCCCATTGATCTAAGTTTCTAGAATAATATCCACTAGAGGTAACATCAGTGTTAGGATTATTTCCCTGTGGCGAAGATGGATCTTCATATAATTTCATTCCCGAACCAAAATTGATACCACCAGTAGACGTAGTTGTTCCATCTATAGATCCCCATGGTTCAAATCTCATTCTAAGAACCATACCACTACCACCACCACCAGACATGCTAATATTTTGTTCAATGTCTTGGTTCATGCTACTCCAAAAACCCTCATCCTCACCAATACCGACATATGCCCATTGATTTACTTCTTTAGCATAATGTCCAGGACTACTTTCACTTAAATCATCATACAACAGAAAACTACCAGTTGGTTTTAATGCTCCAGCAGTTGCTGTAGTACCAGAACTAGCATTTGCATATACCCACATCAAAGGAACAATAGCATCTTGATTTGTTCCTATATCAGTACCCGCAGGTAATGTGATACTGGTTGTTGTTGCTGCAAAATTTACACCAGATACTTGGAATGGTGATACTGTATCTGGATTATATCCACTCGCTGGACCGAAATGATTTCTTCTGTTACCAGCTTCCATAGGTCTAGGGAATACACCCGTCCATGCTGGTTGTGCATGATTTTTAACAGGGTTAGTATCAAACGGTTCAGTATATGCACTACCAAAGAATGTATATTGCAGATTGGACGCTGCTTGTAATCCTGAAGGGTGTGGTCCTGGAGGTGGCCACGATTGTGCAGGAACTTGACCCCAGTATTGAGATCCATCAGCAAAATCATAAAATCTATCTGTTGTAGGTAATGTATACTCGTGAGTTTCATCACCGTAGTAACTAATCTGGTTGATACCATTCTGCCAAGAATTTGCTGCAGCAGGATCACTAAATTGACATTCTGAGTAACCACGACTACCACAGACACCAGATACTGGACCACCAGTCTGAACTCTGGATGGCGAAAATGGTTCAGGACCAGAGAATTGAGCAGTTGCTTTACTATATGTTCCTGGGTGTGAGTGTGATGGTGTATGATTGATACCTAATTTTCTATTGACTGTGTAAACAGTTGCAGAAAAATCAGGTGGAGCAATACTAATGTTAGTCATCTTACCAACCATGACTAGTGTTGCATCTACTGTGAAATCAATATCACAGTTTGCAGAGATACTAGTATCAATTGGTGTTGTTAGACTGATACTTCCAAAACCCTCAACTAATGCACTTCCATCAAAAGGATTAGAAACTAGTTGTTGATAAGCATCTGTCTGTCCATACTGATATTTTATCTGCTGTAGATTATTTGGTTCCAAGTCAATTGGCATCTTCAGTGTCATGTTTGGAACACGAAACTGTCCAATATATTCTGGAAAGTCACCAGCGAAATCATCACTACCACCATAACTATCACCAATTTGTGCTGCCAACAATGGATAGTCTTTAGCATCTTTTAGTAATCCATCACAAACAATCCACCCTTTGGGAATATTGGACAGGGCGAAACCTTCGTTTCCGTCCCCTGCCCACGGCATGATAGTGCCAATTTTGGCACTTTTCATGCTTTTGACTGTGCTATAGTTTACTGCCATGAGGATTAGAGTTCTACGAGCCACCAACCTTGTAGATCGGTTGGAATTTGATTTGCATTTGGATCACCTTGTGCATCAGTACCACCTACGAATACCAGACCGAAAGCAGCGTTTCTAGTCTGTACAATCATTTCACCACTATCCCACGCTGTAGCATTTGGTGCAGAAGAACCTTGTGCCGCCTTTGTACCAGTGTTATCACCTTGAATTGGTGTTGCACTAGTGCCATCCTTCTTAGCACGAAGGATAAAGTTAGCATTGTAGTTAAGGTTACCACTAATATCTATAAACCTAATCATATCGCCTGTTTGAGCACCATCACTAGCAGAAGGTAGATAGACAATCATGTTACCACTTGAGGAAGTGTTAATTAGGTAGTTGCCATTCGATTGTAGTGGATTAGCAACAACCTGACCTACTCCAGTAGAAGATTGCTCAAGATATGTCCAGCGACGACCACCATTAGCATTGAAGTATCTAGAAATACCGAAGGCATCGATAGAACCATCTTGATACATCTGGAAGTCTCTTGGACCAGCTGCTAGTGTGGATCCAGCAGAACCAATGTTGTCGATATGGAAGATGCTGGTTGTAGCAGATTGTGTCTCAAGGATTTGACCCTTATGATAGAAGGATCCACCCATGTCAACAGAACCGTCATTCTTGTCAACTTCAAATACAACCTCATCAGTACATACGCCATTTTCTTGGCAACTATCATACTTAACTCTTAGGTTGCCATGAATATCTGCTCTACCCTTGAGGTATAGACCTGCTCTACCTGTGATAGGATCAAGAATTGCACCGTCACCTGGGTGACCATCATCATTAGCAACAGCAAAGATAAGTGTCTTACTATCTGTACCGTACATTCTCATGTTGCCACTGACAACGTTGAGATCATCATGGATAGTTAACTTACCACCGCCAAAGTATCTTGCGATATTTGCTTCTGGTTGGTTGTTATCAAGAGAACTTCTAATGCTCTTAGGCATCTTGACACCGAAGGAAGCATCAACGTTACCATCAATACTATCAGGTAAGAAGAATTCAGATCCAATTCTGATAATCTGATCGTAGTCAAGTTTCTGAGCAACTAGGTTACCATTGACAAGTTTGAGGATAATTCTATCTGGACTTGTATTTGGTGAAGGTGCTTGAGTTCTACCAGTTGCAGGTAGTGCCTCAAGTAGTTTAGTTGTTCTGCTATCCTTAAGGATCTTGACTACAATAGCGCCAGCAGTGAATGTCTGTGCAGTTGTACTCTCTTGAGCACGACCGCCGCTTGGATATTGTGCATTGATGCTATATGGTAGTTGTGGACCATTATTGCCAGCAGTATCGATGTATGGATCTGCAGTAATTCTAATGATCTCTGCCTTGGTTGTGCCCTCAATAATAGCAACTAAGTCACCTTTCTGGAAACCAGAGATGCTTGCAACTGTGAATGCCTCATTACCATTACCCTGAGTTTGACCATCACTATGGTTAATAGTTGTAGTGGTAGAAGGACCATTTGCCTGAGTTGCTTCAGGTGCGTGAGTGTATACAAATACATCAGCATTTGTGTCATGTGCAACAGCAGTGCTACCATATACAGACTGTGCCCAGACCCAACCCCATTCATTACCAATTTCTGTGTTACCATTACAGGTATTAACTTCAAACGTGGTAAAGTCTCTATTTGTTAGAGTTAGTTTGCTATCATCAGATGTATCTTGATCAACATTGAAGATGTTATTAACAATTGGTGTTGCACCACATCCACCCGCTAGGTTAAATGAACCATAGATGTTGAGAACACTGTCTTGAACAGTCTCGTCACCAATGATGATGTCACCAGTAACACTATCAACAACAAATACATCTTTTTCAGTTGCAGTATCACAACCGCTAGTAACAATTAGTCTCTTAGCAATTTGATCTAGTGCAGTTCCAACTCTGACAAATTCACCCTGATTGAAGTCACCGTCATTATTGGTATCTTCACGATCAACGATGACATAATCACCAACATTAAGTTGACCACCAAATTGTGAGAGGTAGAAGTTATCCTGAGGACCAGTTGCATCAATCTGTTGTGTAGTCCATGTGGCATCGAAGGAGATATTTGCCTTCCAGATGTTGGTTGTATCTGGGTGTGTATCCAGATATTGCTTACCAACTAGGTTCAACTTATACTTGGTAAAGGAACCGAGTGGATGACGCTTAACCTTAATGTAGTAAGGAGCAGATTCTGCACCCTGTAGACCATCTTCAGTAATTCTGACGATTTCAGGATAACGCTCAGTTGCACCAGATCCAGTAATAACAGTGTCGATTAGTACATAATCACCTGCTTGGAAGTATGGAGTTGGCTTGTACTTGAGTGGTAGATAGAATTCATCACCAGTGATTGCTGGTAGATCAGCACCTTCAGCGCCTGCTCCAGTCTTAGTTTCCTGGAATACTGCGTCACCCCAGGTAGCAGAACCACCAGTATCAACTCTGTTATAACCATCAGCGATGTTCTGAGTGCTTGGGTTGTTGAAGTCAGCAACTGTAATTCTTAGAACATTAACTAGGTCAATGTTGCTATTAAATGTGTTGTTGCCAAGTTCACCACTAGCATGAGCAAAGTCATCTGTACCTAGTTGTGCTCTATCACCAACGAAGGAATAAGAAGCAAGACCACCACAGAGTTTGATGTCAGCATTGAAACGTGCGTTAGCATCAACAGTGAAGTTATTTCTAACCGTTGTGCTACCACCCTGACCACCAATCTTAATTAGAGATGCATTAGTAGCAAAGTTTAGTGTCTGTGTCTGAGTAGTGAAGAAGTTAACTACACCTGCTTCAGATCTTAGTGTAACGACCTGAGTTGGATCAGCTTCGTTACCACCAATAGTCTTATTAGCACCAATTAGAACATCACCAGCAACACTGAATTGCTTAGTACCAACTAATGTGTAAGAGTTAGAAGAGTTGTTATTATATGCACCACCAAGTTGGATCTTGGAAATATTAGCAGCATCGTCAGCAATATCACCAAGGAAGATGTTAGAGTGATCAGATGCATTACCTAGTCTGAAGAATGTATCTCCAGTTCTATCGTTGCCAACTCTGATGTCCTCTACATTACCAGCGACGTTTAGTCTGCCTTCAAATGTAGTATCAGTTACAAGGTTGAATGTGCCAGAGGTCTGAGAAGTTCTGATCTCTGCAGTTGTACCGTCATCACCATTGACTTCAATGTCATGCTCAAACTTAGCATCATCAGTAAATCTAGATGTACCATCAACAACCAGTGCTCTATCAAGTAGAGAATTAGGTACGTTGATACCAACACGACCACCGTTTGTAGTAGCAACACGTAGGACTGCCTCATCATTAGGAGCAGCACTGTCACCACCAACTAGTAGAGCATTGTCTACCGCAGTCTTATCACGATCAGCGAAGTTGGTATGATCGAGGAAGTCAGCAGTTGTTCTACCACTGATAAACGTAGTACCAACAACATCGAGGTTTGCACGAGGTGTAGTCTCGATGCTTGTCCATGCATTTTCAAGTGCATCATGTGGAGCACGAGCAATAGTGTTGATACCTAACTTATAATCACCAATAGTAGATGTCTCAGTTCTGAGTGCTTCAGCACCAATAACTCCAAGTTCTTTCCATACAGAGTTAGAGAACTCAATCTTAGGTTCTACACCAGCAGCAGCGCCGTTAATAATGTCTGACCAATTGTATGTGACAGCACTAACGCTATCAACTAACTGGATGTGAACGTAGTTGTTGTTCTCGCTGAATACATCTCCCTGTGGAGAAACAATATTCCATGTTCCACTTACAACAGAGTTGTTATAGAAGTCTACAAGTCTAATCTGAGAAGTATTTGTGATACCAAGTGCAGAGTTGAGAACACCTACACCTGCCTGCTCCCAGATAATCTTAGCAATATTTGTGCCATCAAAGATGACTTGCTTAACAGAGTTATTACCAACCTGAGTATATCCATCAGCAAAGATCCAAGAAACAGATCCTGTAAGATTAGTTGCTTCGCCCTTGAATAGGATGTCACCAGCAGAAGGTAGAACACCACCAAAGTCAGTTTGTTGTAGGGAATCAAGTCTTGTGCCACCTGCAGAATACAAAGGAGTATTGTTTGGTGTCATATTAGAACCAAACGCACCAATAGCATGTGTGAAGAACTTATATCCTCTTGCTCTTGGGTATCTGATTGGAGTAATTTCAAATACAGCAGACTTAACTTTGTTCTTACTGAGAGTGATGTCACCAGCAGTAGGAGGAACAAATGCTGTTCTGTCTAGTCTTTCATCTTGCTCAATAATACCAAGTTTGTTCTCAGTGCTCTCAACAATAGAGCGAACAATCAAGGCATCCTTGACCTGCTTATAGTCACCATCTTGTACAGCGATGATAACAGGAGATTCAAATGTATTTGGTAGAGATCCATCACCACCAACAACTGTGATATTCTGGTTGAATGTTACAGGTGTGTCGAAGGTAGTAACTAGACCGCCAATTACGTCATCCTCGTCTCCATCATCTGCAAGAACTGCAGCATCGATGAATGTCTCTTCACCAGTAATAGCATTAATTCTTCTGTTACCAATGTACAGGTCACCCTGAGAGTTAATACCAGTGTAGAAGACGATACCAGCGTCTTGTTTCTTACTTTGTGCGTAGAAGTCCTCTTCAGGTGTTAGGACGACTTCCTGACGTGCTGGGAGACCAGTAGAGTAGTTACCAGGACCGAAACCAAGGTATTCAAACGTGTGGTTACCAGCACGAGCGATAGATGGTCTTCTAAGTTCAATATAATACTTCTGATCTGATAGAACTGTGCTGTCTCCAGCAATAGGAATACGACGATCTTCAGAACCAGAAGTTGCGTTACCATCCTGTGCTCTAACTTGGTTATCACCAGTGTAAGTATTGAGGATGAATGCAGGGTTGTTGAGTAGATCTTCGACAAGTTCTCTAGTTACAGAGTTCTTGAAGTCGTTAACTGTGACAAGACCATGTACATAGTTGTCAGCAGCAGAGAATGCCTGTGGTGGGTCAATTAGGTTAGCATAGTAATCTTTCTCTGCCTGAGTTGTACCAGAGTTCTTGAACCAAAGAGGATCATTTCTAAAGTTCAGTGGATATAGTTTGCTGACTGGTTGAGAGAACTTAAACTTCTTAAAGTTATTAGTTACACCAGCGCCAGTTGGGAATGGTGAGATATTACCACGGAGAGCAGTAATGTAGTAGATACCATCTTGCTGACCTGCAATTCTACGCTGTAGTGTTTCATATCCGAAGATGTAGAATGTATCTTC
>MDTG01129425.1_pt1 | contig 14985 bp, 12 predicted proteins | sample 811421 | NCBI WGS metagenome assembly MDTG01 (sample SAMN05326645, study PRJNA326480) | marine metagenome | isolation source: seawater | place: Pacific Ocean: South East | collected 2011
ATACTGGGTTGTTCAATGACGGTTCCACCATCAACATTCGCGATGCTGATAATGGTGTTGACTCCTTCAAACAACCACGCATCAAACAGCTCTCCTGTTTCAAAAATAACATTGTAATAATGAAAAAACGATTTGGAAAAGTCAGGATATTCCAAAAACGGTGGAATTATTTTTAAAAAGGTTTGCACAAAGCTAATAGGTATGTTTATGCTGTGGTGTAAAATCCAATCAATATAATCGACTTCCAAGATTCCAAAAAAAGGTAGATTTGAGAAATCTGACGTGGCTTGGCAAAAACAAGAAAACGTATCTGGTACCCACATAAATGCCTCTCGAAGTTTTGCATTGATGACATAAACGTTAAAGCTGTTGTCTAGTAGGTTTCCATCTCCAACAATGCCTGTGAAGACTAATGTTTGTTCTAGTATTGCAACAAAGTACGATACAATGTCCTTCAGCAATGTCATTATACTTAAGGAAGACGTTGCGCATTTGGTAGCAATTAAAAACGTACCGTTGATGGTTTGCCGTACAATTAAAACCCATATGTTGTAGAATGGAACAAATGCAGCCCATATAATGTTTGTGGTGTGGAGAATAGAAAAAACAATGTTATTAACAAATGGAGTGACCACACAACTGTAAAAACCGTCTAATTTTTCTAATATAAAAGGTGCATCGACTTGCAACCCCCATGCTAGTGCTCCAATGCCTATACCAATTAGAATTAGTTGTCTATTTTGCCAAGTAGTTGTTATGATATGTACAGCAACATTTGGTAGTCGAAAAAATAAACTAACAATTTCTAAAAGACTATTTAAAATTTGATTCAAGTAAATCATAGCAATCTGTTGATACGTTGCTTTTCTATCCCGCATTCGTTCTTCCCGAGCAACTTGGAATTGTTCTTCTACTGGATCATCACTAGGAAAACGATTGTTTTTGAAAACAAAAATATTGTCTATTAAGAAGCTAGCAACAAAAGCACCTAATACTACGGCGAGCAAAACAGAAGCTGCTATTGCCCAATCCCATATCATTGTTTTTACTATAGAATATTACCAAATATATATGTTACTTTGTTAAGTGTTTTTAGAAATGTCAGAAGACCTTAAATTATCAGGTGAAATTATTAAGGAATTGGAAGAATTCCCAACGTCTTTAAAAGAATATTGTAAAAGATGTAGAGATGAAGAACCTGAAGACCGATCAAGAAAAAGAAAAGGGAGCACCATTACAAATGCAAAAAGGCAAAAAATTGCTAGGCAGCTTAAAAATGAATATATAGAAAAATTAGAAAAAAAAGTACAAATGTGTCGTCAGTATTTACAAGACGTACAAAATCTTGAATTTCCAACATTTGATTTTGATGAAGATTCATCATTTCTCACACATAATTATTAATTGGTATTAATTTACAATTTTTTAAATCTTTCAAAAAGTGTGTAACCCCGTAACTTGCGTTAATGATTAATTTTGTACGACAAATAAAAAATTTTTGTAATTGTATTGTTCTTAAAAATTTAAAATTGCACAATGGGCTACAACAAATTATACTTAAATATTTCATTTTTCTTAACAATCTTAAACTACTAAATTCGCTTTGACTACACCTAGCATGACATAATGCAAAGGTCTCTATGTTTGGGCAACTTGTACTAAGTGCCTTGATCATTCGCTTACTTATATAATGCCCATAAAGCAAAAACTTCCGTAAATTTTGATTCGGCATTGCACAAAATGATTCTAGGCTATTATGCTGTAAATTCGGACAAAAACTAATCTCTAATTCTTCTAAACCTAATTTTCCTAGTCGGTGAATAAAAATGGGGGCATATATGGAATACAAGGTCAACTTTTTTAATCGCTGCCATTTTGCAAGTCCCCGTATTCCTTTCTTTGAAATGTTATCGTTGTGTCTTATCTCTAATTTTTCTATTCCTATATTTTTTAATGAATTTAACCCAACGTCATTCATAGAAGACGGTCCAAGAATTAATGTTTTAATTTTCATTTTTCGTATCAAAAAACAAAACCTATCGTCCAACAAGGAATTGGAGTAAACTTTTTTTAAGTTGAGGTAAGTTAACTTGTTTAATTTACTAATTACTTTACAAGATTTTCGACCAAAACGAGACTGTTTTATTCTCAACGATTGAAACATGTTTCCATATTTTTCTATAATTTTTTGCATATAACATTCCTTAAATCCAATAAAAGAAATATTTTGCCATAATTGTGGGTATTGACAAACATCGTAAAATTGTTTGTTGATTAATCTTGTGACTTTTAAGTTGTGTTGTAGGTCTAAAAAGGTTACTATAGTAAATGCTATTTCATCTGGTAAATACATTGTCTCACAACAAGTCAATGCTATAATTATACTATTAATTTAAAACTGATTATTTACACTACCTTATCGAAAATAGAAAATGTTTCTGTAGCAATATTACTGGCAAACATTATATTTTTCATGTATGCCTGGTCCATCATGTTTCTACCCCATGCTTGAAATACCTGGTATGCATTTTTTTCGTATACCAAATCCGCGATTGGTAAACCGTAGGTATTGTTGTGTGGATTAATAAAAAACAAATCAAACAATTCAGGTGTTGGTGCACTTTTATACATCCAAGCGTGAATCAGCGTCTTGTATTTTGAAATATCTGCTGCTTCCGCGGTGGCTTCAACAAAAACAAACGGGCAATCTTGCGGCAGCAAGGCACACCATATGTGGTTGATTTGTGGTTGCCCTTTATGTGGCTCTACACTACCTTGAAATATAGCTACGTCGGCAGTATTCAACCACGCGCTAAAATGAAACGGCAACGTCAATGATGGTGTTAAAGGGGAACGTGGAAAAATAGTTCGGAACAAACGAATAATATTATAGGCAGCTGTTGCTTGATCTTCACAATCGGCAATTAATTGATCGTTTATCAAGTTCATTCCCACATAATCCATCTTTCCTGTTGCATTGTAATCTGTCTTATACGTGACATTTTTATGAATCAATTGGCTGAAAAATTTCGCAATTGTTATGTATATTGCATGTTTGTGCGTGGAATCTCCATGCGCTTTGTAACTTTGACTGGTAAAATCCGTTGCTGTTTTACCATCCCTTTCCATAAAAGCATACAATTCTTTTACAAAAAAATTACGCATAGTTGGTATGCCTTTTTGTAACGTTACATTTTGTAATAACTTATTTCCCTTCATTGCCAATGTTACATACGGAATTTTAAACGTAGAATTGTTTAAATCCAATTCCCAAAACAAAGAATGTTTTCTACGTATAATTTCAGACTCTGGTGATAACGATTCAATCAAATTGTATTGCTTTGTAATGTAGTTTTCTAAATCGGACTGTACTACTTTCAAATCCCCGATTGGTTGAGAAACAAGGACAATAGGGTTGTTGTTTATTCCTTTTACGGAAATATTATACGTCAAATGCTGAACCCTATGATCTACATTAAACTTTGGAACAAACATAAATCGATGCAATAAAGAGTTACTTGAATACACGTGCACAATTGCAAAAATAATAGTACCTTTTACTGTAAATGGTGTTTCCTTGTTCAATTTTAATATTTTAGTAGAGTTAAATGGCGGAGACGATTGTGGAAATACCAAATGCATGGTAGTCAATCGCGAAGAATCTAGTTTATTTAGAAGAAATAGCACTTTCATGAGTTCACTTTGCTTTATAATATGCAAAGAAGATATAGACGTTAATTTTTTTATCTATTTTGGTAAACCTGCCAAAACAGTTATTATTGGTGCGTCAGCTAAATAAGTTTGAATACACTTATTAACCTGTTCGTGCGTCAAGCTATCAATTCGTTTAAAAATAGACGATACCGTCATATTTGAATTTGTCAACCACGTTTGATGATGTAAATTGATTAAATTCATCATGCTATCCATGCGCACTTTTAAAGAGTTCTTCAAATGCGAACGCTTGTCATTAAACTCTTGTTCCGTAATACCATTTGCTACGAATTTGCGAACGATCGTGTCCATGTCATCACGAGCTTTCTCCAAATTGTCTGACTGAAACGAACCAAACACATGCACGTAAGCATCACTTTCGTATAAACCACCGCGAAGCCGTGCATATGTACCATACGTTTCACCTTTTTCTACCCGCAACACTTTATTCAATCGACTGTAAATACCATCACCGAGCACATCCATACCCACCCTAATTGCTGTAAAATCGGGATTGCTGCGATTTAATCCTTTTAATCGTATACCCATGTTAATCACACCATCATTTTTACCTGGCTCAACTACACGAATTGTATCAGACTTGATGTTTTTTGCTTTTGATACATGCTTTACAACAGGCAAGACAGGATTTGCGTTTGAGCTAAATGCATCGTAAAACGATTGAATGGCATGACCAACGGTATCAGATGATTCTGAGCTAATTACGCTTGCTGAAAAAGCATTTGTCGAATCAAAGATTTGATTAATAAATGCTTTCAGTTGCTCCATCGTGATGCTATCAACAGACTTAATTAAAGAATTTGGATCATTTACTACGTTGATATCATCCTCCGTAAACATTGCTTCGGTGATTTTTTTATGTGCCACAAAATTTAAATCATGCAATGAACCTGCCAACTCACCAGCTACCATACTTGCTTTCAATGCTACATTTTGTTGTGTTAACTCGGGAATATTTTTTATCGCTTTAGCTACAGCTAACAAACATTTACTTAAATCGTGCCCTTTGTCAAAAGAAACTTGAAACAATAAACGCCCCTTTGAAGTCATCAAATTGAAATTCATGTTGGTGTCGATCATAAATTCATTAAACGTCAAGTCTGTTTCTGATGGTTTACCAAAGATAAATTGGTGGGGTTTCGTGTTTTCACCTATTGCAGAATTTCGCATACCATCAACTATGATTCTTGTTGCTATCTTTGACAACATCTCATTGTTTGAAGCAGCTTTACTTGCAATTAAAAAGATGTTTTGATTGGAAGATGGAATACTTAAATGCTGCAACATACCAAAATTGCATTTAAATCGATCCATTTTATAGTTTGAACTAGGAACTGCAATACCCATGACGTGCTCAATCCCTGCATCACTTGGTTCCGAAATCATATCTACTGCAAACAAATTTTTCACGTAATTTGGATCCGACATCAACGGCCTCAGAATGTTTGCATGTGGTCGTGGGCAAAGCACACCCATCGTACACCTAGATTCTTGGAATAGATACGTTGCCACACGGTTGACGTCTTTCATGCTCAGCTTGTCTAATTGATTTACCTTTTCCCAAATATCACCAATATTACCCATCGAAACAGCTTCCGTAGCAAGCCCTGATATTGCCTCCACGCCACCCGTATGAATCACATTTTGCCACTTGTTTTTCAATTTTGTCTTTGCCATGTCCAAAATGTGAGCATCTAGATCTTGTTGTGAAATTGCACCAAACCATTTCCATATGGCGCTCTGGAACATATTGATACCATTTGGTGTATCCAAACTACCAGTAATTTGAAATACATTCCGACGCTGTGTACGATTGTTAATAATGCTATACTGCGGAACGGCATTCATTTCTTTCAATACTTCCATGATACCTATCTTTGGATATTGCATAATTTCAGCAATCAAATCCAACACCACGCTGTCCTTGTGCATCCCTTCCATCGAACGGAACGCAAGCTGTGCCATCGTGTAGGGTTTGTCCGAATACACAAATACTTGGCGAGGTCCATCTTGTTGCACTTCGTCGCGATTGACACGCTGCACTTTCCTTTCTTTAATGCTACTAAAATGTTTGTGCACGGACCGTAAGATTTTATTTGGATTTGCTGGGCCTACTACGACCATAGAACAATTATTTGGGCCGTAAAAGGTTTCCCAAAATTTCTGTAAACGAGATTGTTTAACTTGTTTCACATCGTCAATGTAACCAGATGTCATGTGCCCGTAACCAGAACGATCAAATACCGCTGCCATAACATGCTCAGTCAATTCCTTGAATGGGTTGTCGTTTGCAATTCGAAGCTCATCGACAACAACACTAATTTCCTTGTGGTCCCTTGCACTAACGTCAAATGGGATATGCTGCATACGAGCAGATTCGGCCCCAGCCCATGCATCAAATACATGACCTGGAATAACCGAATAGAAATTTGTACGGTCGGTTGAAGTGGTGGCGTTGATGGTCGCGCCATGCTTATCCAATAATTGAAATATGTTTTGTTTTGCTCCAACTAATGGATCTTTGAACAGTAGGTGTTCCTGTGGTGCGTGTGTTTGTTAGAAGGTGTAATTGAAAAATTAAAAAAGAATAGGATGACTTACTAGTAAGTGCGTGCTACCCGTGTAGCCCACGCGTTCATCGTACGACCCAACGTGGTAGACCATGGTACAGGAGAGAGTATTGGTAACGGAAGGATGAGGTATGATAACCACACGGAGACCATTGGATTTTAATTTAAACTCCGTGAAATGGTCGGATTTTTGTATGGTTTCGAAAGCATCTTTGTATTCAGACATAGTTTTGTTTTATAGTAAGGCAACATGTAGTTATATATTAAATTTAATTAATTGTATGTTTTAATCGTATTACATCATGTCGTCTTCTAGATCATCAGACTGATTTTTTTTTTTCTTCCTCATCTATTTGATCAGTTTTTTCTCCTATTTTTCTACTTAACTCACCCAGTTGTTTTTGTATTTCATCGTCGTCTGGATTAGATTGGTTAGCTAATTCATCAAACTGCTCCATCAATTTTCTTCGCTCTGCCATTAATTTATATAGCTGTGGGTCTTTTGCGTTAATCTCTTCTATTTTACGACGTATTCTACGAAACTCTTCCCCAATTACATCCATAGAATTATCAAATTTTGTTACTTGCGGTTCAAATGCTTTTTGTTTTTTTGACAATTCTAAATCTAAATCTAATGATGCCTTTACACTTTTATACATTTTTGCATTAGGTGCGGCTTCTTTTATTAACTTTAGTGCCTTTTGAACCAGTAAAAGCTGTTCTTCAAGCAGTTCTTTCAGCTTTGCATTGTCTGAGGAAAAAATTTGTAATTTAATAATTTCGGACAAGTTAGTAAATATTTTCACTAGATCATTCAAGTTATTGCTTTGTTCGAGGTTGGCTATTTCTTCTTGCAATAAACGAATTTTAGTTTTTACCTCCTCCTTTGTTAGTCTAGGCTGCGTTAGTCTACGCTTTGGTCCCAGCGGTGGTGGTGGTGGTGGTCCCAGCGGTGGTGGTGGTGACGGTGGCGGTCCTCCATAGCTTTGAATGTCGTCATTGCTATTCTTTTTCTCTTTGCTTCTGTATAACGGGTGGTTGTAATATATGTCATTATTACCAGTATTAACTTTCAACACCTTTACCAACTTCGTCCTCTTTACCATGTCTCGTCGATCAAACGGTGGTTGTGAATCCTCCACCTTAACTGATGTACTCTCACCGTCTTCCTCCGCAGCCATAATTAGTGGTGCTGGCTGCACTGGTGGGTACGATTGCGTGCGGTCGTAATTATTGACACCAAACGTCGTATAGCGATGCGTGCTTGTATTGGTGCTATAATTATACGGAGCAGCTACATCCTTGTTTAAGACAGGGTGACCACGCTCTTTGCTCAATCGTAGCAAGCGATCAATACGACGTAGGGTATCGCACGCCTCTCGTTCCAATCGGTTATCCAAATAAATAAACTCATGAAATTCTTTACCATAGACAACCGAGTTCTTTTTAAAGTATTTTTGTGAGTTTTTCCATGTGCTGGTGTTAATAATCTTTTTAATTTGCTCCGCCTTGTATTGATTTCCTCTGTTGACAAAGGTAGAATCCAATTGTGTTGGTATCGTGGTCAATGCATGGTAAGGGCGTTTTGCGCCTGTCATGCGCTGCGACCCACCTTTGGCTGGGTCTATTGCATATGGTTTATTGATAATGTCGGCATAATACAAGGAATCTACTTTTGCTTGCATGCTTTGGGCTGGTGGTATGGCCTTTTGTAATATTACTAATACTTTGCGGCGGTATTCTAATGTGTTCCAACTCACGGGTATTTTTAAGTATTCCCATGGAACAGCTCCACCTGCCATCAAGGTATTTAATCTGTTACTAATATCTGCACTACTTTCTAAAAACTTTTCATTTTCTAATTCAGGAAATAATGCAAACAAATCGTAAATCGTCTTGTACTTGTCGCATATTTCCAATCGAAATTTGTCAATGGGATACAGGGAATGACTAGGATTCATGCGATACTTATTAATTGTTACATCCTCATTGCGGAAATCGATGGTCTGGCCCTTCATGGCATCCCATTGTTCTTTAGTAATGTTATCTTCGCCTGTTTGAACGGTCACCTTGACAGTAAACAATGAACTCCTAGTAGTATCAATGCTCGTAACATCCACCTTTGTGGAATTTTTTGTTGTTTTGCATAATGGCAATAAACCCGTAACATGCTCCACACGCACCACAAACGTTTTCTTATAAGGGTTTGCATTATCCCAATGAATACCTAATTCTTTTTTACCCAAAACATACTTAATCGTTAATACCGCAGGGATATCAGGGACTTTATCAGGTACGCCAGCATCAGCTGTGTCGGGAAAATCTTTTAATTTTAATTCTTTTCCATGGATTGTAACTTTGTGCAACGAGAATAAGTTTTGTATTTCCATCATGATCTCTTCAATTTTCTCGCCGTCGCCTAAATCGCCGTCGTCAATGCCTTTTGCATTTTACGACTAAACTTCAATGGTCCATCTTTCTTTGTGCCTTTCAATCGGTTGATGCAACTTTGAAATTTATCGTATTGGGTACTTGATATATCAAATGGCGCGGATGCCGTTTTGTATTTAATTACTTTACTTTTCTCAAAGTCTAATAAAGCAATCAATTCGTCGTTTACAGTTTGATCTATTGTTGCAGCATTAACATAGTCTGTTAATATTTGCCAAATTTTGTTGTCGTGGTTTCTTCTAATAGTACCATCAACATTTCTTTCTATAACACCAGCTCGTAATCGTTTATCCATGTATTGATCTTTCTTACTTTACATGCCAGCCTATATAGGAATCTATTTTTAGTGAACAACAATGAGGTCTCGAAAGAAACCTTCAAGTGTTTTTAGCAATGTTACATGGACGAAAATGGATATGTTTGGTCAAGGTATGACATATAAAGATTTGAAGAAAATGAAATTAAAGGGTGTTTTAATGAAACTCATTGCTGTTCCAGTATTTATTATATTGATTTACCTGTTTTTTAGTTTTACACCCGATCATTTCGCATTGCATCTACCATTAGAATCGGATTTAGCAAAATCTCCCCAACTACGGGCTCCGAATAAGTGGGTAGAAGCAGATACTGTGCGAAGGCATACCATTCAATTGCTGGAAGATCATTGTTCAGCGCATCAAGACTTTGATATTTTATTTTGTCACAACGTTCAATTGAACAATGTTCCCCTGTTCAGTCCTTGTTTTATGATTTGTGCTACACAAGAATTTTATTATAATTTAGAAGTAGTCAAAACAGACGAAGTACGTAAAATAAATTGCGTCGAATCGTACTCTACAATAGAACAAAAAGTGACGCGCGATGAGTTAGTATTGATACGTGGTAAAAAAGGTATGGATTTGGTGCCTTTTTCTATGATACCAAACAGTACATTGACTAGTTGCATGTTGCAACATGCAAACGATGTGTCACGTGGAACGTGGGTGTGAGATAAAAGTATATAATTATAATTATAGTATTAGTAACTATGACTACGGTACTAAAACAAAGTCTTCCTTCTCTTTTAAAAGAATACAATGCATTAAGACGAACATGCAAGTCCAAAAAAATATTTGTAGATCTATTTGAAAAGACGCGCGAAGAAATAGCAAAGGATATACCACGCTCGTTTCCAACGTCTAAATGGGTTAGCATCAATGCCAACAAAAAGAAAATTTATGAAGTCTTTCAATGCTTTTTAGTCTACGAGAAAAACATTGGATACTTGCAAGGTATGTTGCTGATATTGATACCCTTGTTGCGAATGTACGAGAAGCAAGAGTATTTAGCTTTTTGGTCGTTTGTAAAAATAGTGCAATTATCCAAACCATTATATTATCCACTCATATTCAAAGATCCGCGAAATTGGCAAAAATGCGTCTACGTGGATAAGGTCTTAGATGTATGGTTGCAGCTACGTAAAATTCCCGTTAAAGAGGAATTGACAGAAATGATATATCACCTTATTCATTGGAAATTCATGTCTACATTATTTTTTTCATTACTGGGTACGACTTTAAACAACATGGATATATTATTAAATTATTTTATGAAGCACATTAACAATTCGCGGGTATTCAACCGCAAAAAATGTGCGTTTGCATTGTCTCTCTTATTGTGTTTTTTCAAAGATGAACCGATAGAAATGGAAAATATCCAAGTCCTAAGCCAGTGCCATTTAACGGAAGACGCCTTGTCTGTCGTTATAGCTTGTGCTCACGACGTGGAAGTTTTTTTTGGCAAGGTGTAAGGTCGTTGAATGCAATATTTACGCGGCTCGAAAAATTTGGTAACAAATGGTTCCCATGCACCTACACTACTGTACTTTCGTTTAAAATGAAACCAATGTTCTTTAAAAATAACCCACGATACGCCTCTTGAGCCGTCCATATTTTTCATTCTAAATAAATCTACAATATGTACAAAGTCTCTCCAAAATACATTGTTAAATGTCAATTCCCATGCTCGTAATCTCTCTTGACCATCTTTTGATGCCAACAGGTAAAGTAGCATTTGTTCATATTGTATGCTGCCATCTCCGAATGCAGCTGGCATAAGTAATATGCAGGAATACTTGAATAAATCTTTGCTTCTGGACATTTAATTTCAAGGATACTAAATTTAGCACCGTACACCATTGTTCCTTTGTACGGGCAATCTTCCCATTGTGAATCAGCGGGATACTCCAATAACACACGGTTGCATTTTGCTTTTTCTGTATCCGATAATTCCTTTCCCTTGTTTATTGCAAATTGGATTCGTTCGTTTCCATGAATAACGTACGTATCCAATTCGTTTTTGTAATTAAAACAAGAGATTAAATAATCCTTCTCGCCTTTGAATTGATGTGAATTGGTTTCGGCAATAATCTTACCTGCAACCCATTCCGAAATCAACCCATCAGGAGAGCTACCCAAGTATGGCACTTCAGTGTTACGTTGGAAGCCTGTCTCGTAGATGTACATGTTTTTGCCAAGACTCAACATATATTCCAAAAAACATTGCTGTGCGTAATCCTCAAATTGCGTTCCAAAATTCATTCGTTTGATCGCCTCGGCTGTAAATTTTTGCTTGATTCCTAAGTGCACGTACCCTAAATGCTCATCGTAACCGTCTTGTGATTTAATACCAAAAAACCAACCTGATGGACGACTACCTGTAATAGTTGAAGGGACTTTTTTACGCTCACTGAACCACTCTTTCGAACGTTGCATTGGATAGTAGATGTCAGACTGCTTTTTCAACGGAATGTAACGCTCTTCCAACAGCGTATTGTATAAGCTAAACAGGGTGTTTGAATTGGCTTTTGCCAGACAGTCCTGCAATTCTCTTCCAGGCGCAAAAGGTTTAAACACGCGAAAAAAACGTTCAATGCCAACCTTATCAATCTTCGTCACTGTAGACCCCTGACAAGTCGCTTGTGCATTGACTGCTGTTGTCGCTCTCATCATCGGGGTAGTCAATTTCTTTTTCGGAACTTGAACTGGAAACACTTGAAAGTTCTTCATCATCGTTGACAATAAAATCAACCAATGAACCTTCGCTTCGTGAATCAACAGATCGAGCTTCTAAAGGCAAAGGCACTACCACTGGTGAATCGTCAGAATATTCCTTAAAATCGTCTTGTACTACTACGTCTTTTTGATACTCTTCTGCATACAATTTAGGTTTTTTTATTTTCCGATTTGAATTACTGCGTTTGCGTTTGCGATCGTCGTCGTGTCGCCTAAGATTTGCTTCTGTTAAACTTTGAATAGGAGAGAGTTCGTTTTTGCACTCGTTTAAAACACTTGTAATGCTAGAATTGCTAGGATTGCTCATACAAGTTTGTTTTCGTCTTTTACTTTGTTTTATACTCTTTTTTGTATGTTGTAAGTTGTTGTAGTACATTTCTATCCGCAAATGCATCTGTCGAAAAAGCCGCCTGTTGATAGGTGCCCACCGTGGTACAATACAATGCAGCAAGTGGTTTAAAATGCGAGGTTTTTGTTGTCGAAGATAAAATAGTAGAATACACACGCTAGCTTCATCGTTACAAAAGACAGAATGTTCGGATTTGTAATTTGTGCTTAAACCTTTCTTAGAAATAGAGGAAAAACGCTCTAGCATTGACTTTTTCAATAGCGCCGTTTGAAACCTAGGATTGATAAACTTCCACATGATTTGAATGCCTGCATTTTTGTGTGACCTAGCTCCGAGAACCAAGTTACTATCATTTAATCCGATATCTACACACTCCTTGAACCCTGTGCTAACTCGTTGCAATCGAATTAAATCCAACGTTTGCAAAAATGGCAACATACAATACGATAAGACTTCCCATTCCCATTTTATAATATGACATTTTGCTTTGTTCATAACACTTAGGTAAAGTACTTACTAGTTTTACCGTACTTCAAGTTTTCAAATATACTCTCTTCCATTTCCTTCACACGACGACCAAAATGTTTTGCAAACGCGTTGTCTTTCTTCAATGTATTTCCACGAGTCTTCTTTGCATGCCAATTTGGGCACAATGCCACCAGATTGCTACATACATCTTCCCCACCATACCGTAATTCCACAATATGATCTATCTCAAACGTAGGTGGCAGTAACTTCCAGCACAACCCGCAGTGGTACTTTGTTGCATACGCTATTTCGATGCGATGCGTCGTCGAATAAGCACGTTTGTTTTTCTTTTTTGTTAAACCTTTTATCATTGCAGATGCAGTCTCGGCATTCTCGGTGTACTCAGACATGTACCATTTCAGCATCTCCACCAATGAATCCACGTAAATCGAATCCTCATTGTACGTCAAACGCTTGCCTAAGGCACCTTCGCAGCTGCGGACCAAGCTGTAAAAATTTTGTTGGATATGATTTTCAAGTTCGGCAAAAGTCACGTATTGGCATCCATCATGGTCTATAACACTTAATGCACCTGACATAAATTAATTTCGGTATATATTACCAATGTCACTAAAAATATACATATACCCACGATGGACACCAATATCAACCACTGGAATCCAGGTGACCCGAGGGATGGCAGAAATGATGCCAAATATTATGCAAATAGTTCTAAAAGAAAACAAAAAAGAGAGGAGAAGGAGCGAGCAAATGATGCCAAACACCAACAGGCAGCTGACAAGAAGCGAATAATGGAAGAACAACAACGGTTAAAAAGAGAGGCAGAAGCACGACTACAACGAGAAAAAAAACAATCAGAGAAGGCATTAAAAGAAGTAAAAGAGGAAGCCGAAAAACGCGAAACAGCACTAAAACAAATACGAAAAGATGATATAAAAGCTGAAAAAGACAAATGTAAGAAAAAAATAGATAAATTAAAAAAACGAATTAACGAGCAAAGCACAGAAGCAGAGAGGTTAACAAAACAATTAGAAGACGCAAAAAACGTACAAGGAGTTACAATTGGCGTTAATGATATTTTACAAAAGGAATTAGATGCAGTTAATGCAGAAAAAGAAAAAACAGAGACAAAATTAGAAGAAGTAGTAAAGGAAGCACAGGCTCTTACAGAAACAAATGGAAAACTTACAAAGGCGAATCAAGAATTAAAAAAGGAATTACAGCAAATTACAGAAGAAGTTGATGGTGACGATGATGTTGATGATGATGACTTTAAAGATGCTCCAACAAGTAATGAACTGGAGTTTAACAAGTCACCACAAGCCAGCATGGACGATTTGCACCCGTTCGTCATGAAGCCTGCTCCACCACAGCTGCACATGCAGAAATTGCATATGCAAACCTCGATGGAAAAAGTAGAACTGGCAGAACCTGCTATGGAAACCTTAGCAGACGACGTGCATGTCCAAGCGGTGCAACCAATGAAGTGTGGCAAAGCCATGAAAGTAGAACCCGTGGCGTGCAAAAGTCACGAAACAGAGCATGCGCACGCAGACATGAGTCCCGAAGAAATAGAGAAAGCTTTAGACAGTGACCCTGAGTACCAAGACCTGGATCAAAAGATGTACAATAGATGCAGCCAGCTGGCTGCTCAAGAAAATGAATCAAGGACAAAATGGGATCGATACGAATATGAAGGTGCTCCAAAGCCATACAAATTAAAGAAACCAGACTTTTATGCAAGGCAAAAGAGGGCATGCATGGAGGAAAGGGAGGAATTAAAACAAAAATTTATTAAAAAATACAAAACGTCTAAATATCCAATCAGGGGTAAAGGACCATACTTTGGCAAGAGTCAAATGAAATGCAAGACCCACGCCGCCCCTCACGAGCCTGCTGGAGATATATTAAATGATGTGATTCAAGCGGGTAAGGATATATTTGGCGGGGAAAAGAAAAAGAAAACAAAAAAAGCAATAGAAGCAGTAAAAAAAGCAATAAAAGAAACAACAAAACTACAATGCGATTCCTGTGGCGAGCTGCACGATGGTATTCACGACTGCGAAGTCCAAGCATTAGTAAAAATGTTGGACGGGTATGATAGCGAAGGCACAGCATTAGAAAAACCACGTTGTCCTACCATGGGAATAGCAAGTAGAAAAATGCACGAAATGAATATTAATGACGTGTTGTAAGTTAAGTTTCCGCCGACAGTGGCACTTTTTTTTAAAACATAGACCCCCCCCATAAAAAAAAAGCTGAACACTTAATTTGTTTAATCCTTAAGGGTTTTGCTTAGCATAGGTTTAGCATTACGTAATTTAAGGAGTTTAGACAA
>MDTG01306499.1_pt1 | contig 14985 bp, 8 predicted proteins | sample 811421 | NCBI WGS metagenome assembly MDTG01 (sample SAMN05326645, study PRJNA326480) | marine metagenome | isolation source: seawater | place: Pacific Ocean: South East | collected 2011
GACCCGTCGCAAACCGAGAGCGTGCGCGAGCCGGGTGCACGCTAAGCGGAAGAAACCCGCTGATCTGGGTTCAAATCCCAGTGCCCCCACCACCTTACCACCTTAGCGAAGAGCATGATCGGTGCTCCAATTTCGGTTGAATTCAAGGCATACGCCTGTTCGCATGGTGCTGATGAAAAGGCCCCAGATAGCCTTGGCTTTGGTCGCCCTGCTGTTTTCCCCCCTGTGCGGCAGCATTGCTGCTTCTAGTTGCACTGACTCAGAAACAATCCCCCTAAACGGGCCTCAGTTAATTGGCCTTGATCAGAGTGATGAAGTCCCTGACCAGGGTGAGATATGGTGGAACCCAAATATCGAATGGTGGGAGGTTACTTCTCTGGATGAAGACAGGAACGGCATCCACGATTCCATTCAGACCGCATCCGGACCGGTAAACATCGGGCTCTCATATTCTAGGGAATTCACTGAAATTGACCGTAATGTCCTCCGGTCCATGGGATTCGAAATCCACGTTGAGCTACCTGTAGTAAATGCCGTACTTCTCGGTGATGTGGAACCTTCTCAGATTGATGAGCTCGCACGAATAGAGGGAGTGGTTATGGTGGAGAGATACGGCTCTGTTGTATTCTACGGGGACGTTCAGACGCCAGCGGTGAAGGCGAGCAATTCGACCGATTACCCAATCGGGGCCTGGGACTTCGGCCTTTCTGGCAAGGGGATTAATATCGCAATGGTCGATACCGGGGTGGATAACGAGCATCCAGGTCTAGAAGGGAAGTTTGTAGCTGGATATGATGCGGTTTGCTACTTGCATAGCGACCCCCAATGCATTCTCGCTGGTGGGAGGGAGGACGATGGCTCCTTCGATCCTGATGACGGGAACCAACATGGAACTGCATGCATGGGCATGGCCAGTGCAACGGGCCTAGAATCCGATGGGACACAATCCTCCTTCTATGGTTCTGCACCAGATGCCGGGCTCGTGGATGTGCGGATAGGGACCGACGTCGGGGCCGGTCCGTTCGAGAACTACTTGCTCGAGCAGGAGGCATACGAGTCAGCCATGAACGGCCTTCAGTGGATAATCGACCACAAGGACGACGCATGGCCAGGTGTAAGCGAGGAGAGCCATGGGATCGACATCATCTCCCTTTCATGGGGAATCACCAGTCACGAAGGCGGAGGCTCAGACGGTTCGGACATGCATAGTAGAATTCTTGATGAGGCGATGGAGGCGGGAATCGTAGTGTCCAACGCCGCCGGAAACGACGGCGAGGACAACGATGGGCTTTCTGGGATGAGCGCCTCTTCCCTCTCAATCACTGTTGCAGCAACAGATGACAAGAACACGGTCAATAGGTCTGACGACGAAATCGCCGGATACTCATCTAGAGGCCCTAGGAAGGACAATGGGGATGGGAACCCAATAAATGAGCTGATTCCAGAGATTAGTGCACCTGGGACCAACATCATCCAGGCAGAAGGGTGCGTCAGCAGCGGTTCTTGCAACAATTTCATTGGTGGCGACGCATCTCAGAATACCTACACCGGGAGAGGTAGCGGAACCTCATACGCCACCCCTTCAGTCACCGGAGTAATCGCTTTGGTTATGGAGGCCAACTCGGACCTGACTCCTATTCAGATAAAGGAGGTCCTGAAGCACACCTCGGAACTTCGGGGGGAGCCGAGTGCCCCAGAAGTTGACCCTTACTGGAACCGAGAATTCGGATATGGGATGGTAGACGCGTTGGCTGCCGTAGAACTCGCAATCTTCCTAAATGAGTCCGGGCAATCCCAGTCAATCGATCCGGAACTTCAGAATCGAGGACTAAACTTCACCCAGGATGGCATAATCAACATAACAGGTCATGCATGGGGGCAATCCGGATCAATAGAAAGTGTCGAGTTCAGGATAGGCGAGGGGGCCTGGCAAGAGGCAACCTACTCTGAAACAATCGGAGAGATAGGGGCCCTGACCCCTTTCCTCTGGCATGTGATTCTAGACCCGGATAAACTGCCAAGCGGCACTCAAACCGTAGAAGTCCATGCCGTTTCTGGAGACTCCCACTCCCTCCCTGTTTTCTTCGAAGTAGTAGGATCCGGCTCAGACGCATCAGCCGAAGGAGTACCATCTTACGTCATCGGACTAGTTGCACTAGTGGCACTAGCCTGGGTCGGCTCTTTGGTCCTGGTAAGATTCCGTTCCGATGACCAGATAGAGGGCATTCTGCACTCTTTAGGAAACCGTGGAGAGCAAGCTATGGATGCCGAAATTATCGAGTAACCAGACTTCGATTGGCGAATCTGAGCATTCCGAGCCGCCTTGTTAAAATCCTAGAACAGAAGTCCGCAGGTCATGGTGCGATTCTCCGACCGTTCGAACAGCATCCGTCCAACGGGAGTGAGGAGAATGTTTGACATGGCAGGCGATGATGCCGTGCAATTCGGACTGGGGGAGCCGGACTTCCAACCTCCAGCCCTAGCAATCGAGGCTTTCACCAGGGCAATGAAGGACGGTAGGAACAAGTACACTACAACCGCAGGCCTCCCAGATCTCCGCAAAAAAATCGCAGAAATGTGGCATCACCGAATCCCAAATCTGGATGAATCCAATGTTTGCATTACTATGAGTGGAACTAATGCTCTTCTGGATATCTTTCTGGCAATTGTAAACCCTGGCGACAAGGTCATGATTCCAGAGCCTTATTTCCCACTCTATCCGCCGGATGTCGTTATCTGTGGGGGAGAGCCATCTTTCTACCCATGCAAATTCGAGAACGGCTTCGTCCCCACCATTTCCGACCTGGAGGAGATCGTGGACGACAAGACGGTCGCAATCCTGTACAACTTCCCTAGCAACCCAACCGGAGGTAACGTGAATGAGGAGCAAAGAGACGAATTGGTTGAGTTCGCAAAAGAGAACGATCTGTGGCTAATCACCGACGAGGTTTACGATCGGATAGTCTACGACTCCCCTCACGTTTCTTTCCTGGGCGCAGGCTATGACAAGCTGGTCATGGTCCAATCTTTCTCCAAGACGTTTGCAATGACCGGTTGGAGGATCGGTTACCTGCTCTCGCCAGACCCAGAATTCATGGTCGAATTGACCAAGATGCAGTACTACGTTACTGCGTGCTCAAACGATGCCATGCAGCACGCAGTACTGGAGGCATTGATGAAATATCCAAATTACCCGGAGGAGATGTGCGCCGAGTTCAAGGCTCGTAGGGACTTGATATGCGAGAGGCTGAATTCTATGCCCGGAGTCTCTTGCCACACACCTACCGGGGCTTTCTACGTCTTCCCAAAGGTCGAGGTCCCAGGCATGAATAGCGAGGAAATAGCACTGAAACTCCTCGAAGGTGGAGTCCTCTGCTCTCCAGGAACCGCATTCGGAGATGCGGGCGAGGGGCATCTAAGATTCGCTTACACAATCGGCAGGGAAGACATCTCCAGAGGGATGGACAGAGTAGAGCAAGTTCTGCGAGAGCTACGCGACGAATGAAATTCCAAATCCTAGTCGTCACCGAACAGATCGAAAGGCATGTCAATCATCCCTCCGTCTCCTTCTCCCTCTGCATCAGGGTCTCGTATACTCGCCACCCCCGACTCTATTTCCTCTGACTCACTCTCTCCGGTCTGTTCACTCCCGTCCCCCAATTCCTTTGTTCTCAGTGACTCAAGCTTGTCCTCTTGCCCGAACATCCAATCCGGCATTGACTGAGAGCCACCTAGTACGGAAATCGTCGTGAAGGTTGCCATGGGGAGGACGGAGATGGCGACTATGAAATCGAGGATCGCAGTCTCCGGCATCTCCGCATTGGGTGCAATCATTTCGAGGACGATCCTCTCCAGTTGCATCTCATGCCATTGTTCATAGTTCACATTGAGTATGTCGAGTGATACGAGGAGAACCAATCTAGCTACCAGCCAGTAGAGGAAGATTGGCAGGATCCACGATAGTCTGGATACCCTCCACACCACATTCCTGAACATCGCTGCTATTCCGACTAGTCGCCAAGACACAATTGGGTGGATCCTTACGGCAATCCACAGGGCAAGCAGGTAGCCTGCCATCCCCAGGTCGAAAGCCCTACTTGGCCTAACAAAGGAATCCGGCACCCCCTCCATTATCACAAGTGGAACTGCGATCAGGATAACCTGCATGGGCACAGCGAGGAGTTGAAGCCCGCCATGAATTTCCATGATGTCGAAATCTCCATCCTTTGTCTTCTTGTGAACTAATTTTGCCATCTTCCCGTACGGGGTTCCCTGGAGGTGGAGTCTCGCCCTATCTACCAACTCGGGGTCCCCTGTTCTGGGACTCAATCTGAGAAACGGCAAGATTCCCCCCTTGTTGGATACGAAGAAGGGCCTGAAGCCACCAAAAACTAGGGCCAATGCAATGGATATCGCACCATAAGAAAGTCCTGCAGTTACTACCCAGTAAACCAGCTCGGTCCGAATGCTGACTTGTGCTGCTTCGTAGTCAACATGTATCAGATATGTCAGGGAGAATAGTATGATTGGAGCCATTGTGATTTGCAAAACCACCAACAGTGCCAAGGACAACTGTTTGGCAACTTTCCCCCTCCCAGCCATAACGCCCACGGCTCTGCATTGCACCATAAGCACTTCATTAGAAGCAGTCGCGACAACGCTCGTTAGTGCACAGAAACCACCCCACCGCCCCATCATCACAAATGAACCACAGTCCCCAACCTTCTTACACGATTTAATTCCGCATTTTGGTGTCAATGAGTTCGGTTCGTGCGCTCCTGCTTTCTTCGCTGCTCATCGCGGTGAGCATTTCCCATGTGGCAATCCAAACACCTGAGGTCCCATCCAGGCAATCAGAGGTAGGCCCAAGGAACAATCCTGTTGACTTCGAAGTTACTGGAATTGAGGTCGGAAACTCAAGCTACTCGCCAAGGGTCTGGGATCAACCCGACTCCAGCACACTGGAGTACATGACAAAGGGAGAATCGATCCAAGTAAATGTGACATTCAGGCAAGTTGGAGTTGACCCTTCCCCGGTGACTGCAGATGCAAAACTCGAGATCTGGCACCCCATCGGGACAATGATTCAGGAATGGTCATTCAATATCACATTGGCAGCCGGCCAGTCCATTCGAATGCCTTTCGTTTGGACGCCCTCGATAGCCCACAGCACACTCAGTGATGATGGCTGGCTATCTGGAGGAGTTACGATAAGGGGCATTGTAGATGCGGGAATCGGGATTGATGGCGATGATTCGAATGACATCCTGGACAGGGACGTGCCCATCGCCTTCTGGTACGATCCAATGGAGAATGGATTCTGTAACGACGAGGCCAACGAAGGAAAGTACTGCACCAACAACGCAGTCCCCTTCGGAGAACCCACGTGGTTCGCGGCTGGATACACCGACGGCTACCAACCAGACACAAACAACTTCCCAACTGGTACATGGAGGATGGAGAACCTTTCGAGTGCCACCGGAGAATGGCACTGGAAGGTTTCAGGAGACAACGACAACTACGCTTCCAATAGATACGACAGACTCAGGTGGGCATGGCAACGATACAACTCAAACGACGGATGCTCCGACCAGGTCTTTGATGACAGCCATGGCCTCGGCTACGGTGAGCATGACCCAATCGTGTCCTCGATTCACGGAGCAAACCTCTGCTTGGTAAAGGTGAACAGCCCCCTCCTTTACTCCATACAGATCGCAACCGACGCATGGGGCGTAATGGGTGCTGGTGATACCATAATGCTCGAGACCGATTCTGGTGCCGGCGGGGGTGTAGAGTACCTGAACTACTCCGCTAGAAACCTCTCCTCATCTGAGGGGGACTGGTCAAGATTGGTTTGGAATGCAACTGGGATGCATCAGAATGAGGGCTTCACCGTATCGTTCCTGTTTCGATCCAACTCCTCCTTTGCCGACGAGGGGATACACATCGACTCATTCATCATCTTCGCGATAGAACGCGGAGAGGAGTACACTTTGGATGCCCAATGCGACTTCCCAGACAACTTCGGCGGCTCCACAGTGTACGACCCCGATTCTGAGGGGGGCAATACGATACTTGTCGAAGCAGCAGACCCGGACCCGCCCTCACTTCACTGCCGGATATTCAACAAGGGGTACATCGATACCACACTAAGATTCTTCACAGAGGTCTCCAATAGCTCGTGGATGTCCCAATTCCCCCTTAGAATTGACTCTAACAACTTCAATGACCATGATAACGAGGTTAAGACTAACACCATCAAGGCTCGAACATACACCAATGCATGGTTCAATCTGACTATCCCGGACGGGGCCCCTGTTCAGGACCTGTTCTGGTACACCTGGATCAATGATGGAATCCTGGGATTCCAAGATACGAAGTACTACATCGAACTTCCAGTAAGCGTTGAATCAACCTACAGGATGACTCTGAAGCAGGAGACTCTTGCAAACCCAGCAGCTACGATATTGCCAGGAGGAAAAGCGAACATTACCATGGATCTGAAGAACACCGGAAACCAGTTCTCGTCTTGGAGCCTAGGTGGCCTATTCTCAGATCCTCAACTATCCGCTGACAACCTGAAGTGGTATCAGTTAGGGGGGAGTGAGGTTTCAATCATCAACATGACTCCAGTGGAAGAGGAGTCACTGAATGTTGAGGTCACGATTCCAGAGGGCATGGAGCCCGGGACATATGAGTTGACCTTACTCGCAAATCCCCGCCTCCCCAACACATACCAAGCCGCCTCCAAGATTTACATCGAGGTCCCGGTGTATCATGAATTGGCCATAGCACCGGTGAAGAATGCTATGCTCGCCCCTGCAGACGGACAGCTTCGAACCGTCCAGGTTTTCCTGTTCAACTATGGGAACACGGAGGACACCTTCGACATCCGAGTAGATACTGATAACTGGAGGCTGGAAGCAGACATGAGTTCTGATGAAACCACATTGGAGGCCAATGGTGGCCAGATCACACTCTCCCTCATTCTCCCGATGCCCAAGGGGGTTGAGAATGGGACCTACAGGGTCTCCATCATCGGGACCAGTCAGATGAATCCCAGCTACCAGTCTGTTACTAACTTCTACCTCACTGTCCCAAAGACGTACCTGGTTGAAGTGGAAGACAGAGACTTATCTCAGGAGGTCTTCGCAGCTGGCACCGACCCTAGAACCCTCAAATGGAAGATTTCCAACACCGGCAACGAGGATGACTCCTTCGAAATAGAATTGGATTTCCCATCTGACGTTTCCGCCTTTGTGGCAGGTTTGTCCAACGGGAGGACGCCGTACATAGCACCTGGAGAGGACTACAATCTGAGTGTCAGCTACTCCTTCGATGCAGGGGTGGAGGGCCCCAGAATAATCAGACTGAAGGCAACAAGCATCGAATCTGGAAATAGCGCCGAGGGAGAGGCAAGGTTCGAGGTAGGGACTGTAGGCTTCCTCCTTGTCCTACCGCCTTCCTCCCAGTCTAATGCAGCAGAGATTTCTGAACCCGGTGATGACTACGTACTAGTCTTCACGATCCGCAGCGCTCATCCAGAACTTGATCAGCAAATTAGGGCGGACGTGGAGTTGGACAATCTCTGGACTGTCTATGACGCGAGGGTTGACGAGGACGACAGGAACTTCGTCCTCGCCGCAGGAGAGAGCCGGAACGTTACCATCCATATCGATGTCAGGGAGGAGAATCTGGAGAATCTTGCCGCAAACATCGTCGATTTCAACGTCTCACTCGTGGTCATTAGTGACTTGGACACGACCACTAAGACTACCGAGATTACCCTATACAAGCCCGACCCAATACCCGAAGGTACGGATGTCAAGGAGGTCGGTTGGCTGGCAGCCAACTTTGCCCTCGTGGCATTAGGGCTAGCGATAATGGGGGCCGTGCTGTTCTCGTCATTCAGAGTCCTCAGGAGTGCTCGCGCCCCACTAGAAGAGTACTCCTCCCTTGGCGACTACAGCATGACAGTTGAGGGGTGGAGCGGAGAAAAGAATGCCCCTAGCCAGTTGCCTTCTGCGGACGACATCGCCAATTCGATGTACGGGGGTTCTAAGGAATTATTCCAGCAGCCACCACCACCTCCAGAACCTGCGGACGAGGTTTCTGAGGCTACTCAGGAATCAGCCGGACCACCCGTTCCGGAGGGTGGCCTCCCAGAGGGATGGACCATGGAGCAGTGGCAGTACTACGGAAAGCAGTGGCTTGAATCACAGAAGGAATAGTGCCCGATACAGGCACCATGGCCTATTGGGAGGCCTTATGACCCCCCCTCGGTTGCCCCGTCCGTCGAACTAAGGCGAGTGATTGCATGTATAACGGACAACAACCAATCTTCATTCTGAAAGAGGGAACAACTAGGACTAGCGGAAAGGGAGCCCAGAGCAACAACATCGCCGCAGCGAAGGCAGTAGCCGATGCAGTAAGATCTACCTTGGGTCCGAAGGGGATGGACAAGATGCTCGTCGACTCAATGGGGGATGTAGTAATCACCAATGATGGGGCTACAATTCTGAAGGAGATGGAAATCGAGCACCCAGCAGCCAAGATGATAATCGAAATTGCGAAGACGCAGGAACAGCACTGCTTTGACGGAACAACCAGTGCAGTCGTCATCGCTGGAGAGCTCTTGAAGAGGAGCGAGGAGTTGGTTGACCAGAATGTCCATCCAACGGTCATCTGCGAGGGTTTCAGATTGGCTTCAGACAAGGCAGTAGAGCTGATCGACTCCCATGGGGCCGGTGTCAATGAGAAGATGCTCACCGAGGTGGCTAAGACTGCATTGACTGGAAAGAGCACAGGGGCAGTGAAGGAATTCCTGTCGGACATTAGCGTGAAGGCCGTCCTATCAGTTGCCCAGGAAGATGATGACGGAGCAATTGTTGACTTAGATGACATAAAGGTCCAGAAGAAGCAAGGCGGCTCAATCAGAGATAGCACTCTAGTCGACGGAATAATCCTGGACAAAGAGAGAGTTCACAGCGGCATGCCAAGGAGTATTTCCGATGCTAAGATTGCACTCGTCAACTCTGCCATCGAGGTCAAGAAGACGGAGGTAGACGCGAAGATTCAGATCACAGACCCAAACATGCTTTCCCAGTTCCTCGACGAAGAGGAGCAGTTCCTGAGAACCCTCGTGGACAAGATTGTCGAAAGCGGTGCAAACACGGTGATCTGCCAGAAGGGGATAGATGACTTGGCCCAGCACTACATGGCAAAGTCTGGAATCTTCGCAATAAGGAGGGCGAAGAAGAGCGACATGGAGGCACTATCCAAGGCCACTGGGGGGAGGATTGTCAACAACCTGGATGACCTCTCTGAGGCTGATCTAGGCAACGCCTCAAAAGTCGAGGAAAGGAAAATCGGGGACTCGGACATGGTTTTCGTCGAGGGCTGCCCCCAGGCAAAGAGCGTCTCCGTACTCCTTAGGGGGGGAACCGAGCACGTAGTCGACGAGGTCAAGCGCGCATTCGAGGATGCAATCGGAGTAGTCGCAGTAGCCCATGAGGATGGTGCAGTTCTGACTGGCGGGGGCTCCGTGATAGCAGCACTAAGCAGAGACCTGAGATTATTCGCCGAGTCAACCGGCGGCAGGGAACAGATGGCAATCGAAGCATTCTCCAGTGCTCTCGAAGTAATTCCGAGAACCCTCGCCGAGAACGCAGGCCTAGATCCGGTGAATACCATTATCGATCTAAGGAAGGCGCATTCGGAGGGCAAGTCAACCCATGGGGTAAACGTCTACAAGGGAGGCGTTGTAGACATGGCAAAGGCCAAGGTCTTCGAACCCAGTAGAGTTGTAGAGCAAGCCATTCAAAGCGCTTCCGAGACAGCAGTGATGATTCTGAGGATAGACGACGTCATCTCCAGCAAGGGAGCCGGACCAATGCCCGAAGACTTCGATGCAATGGACATGTGAGTGAACTAATTTTAGCCACTGAAAACACCCTTCCAGATGCACATATTCAATAATCGGATTATGGTCGAGGTGAATACCCAGCCTAAGGCTGGGTAGGTGATGTCTTGTCCTCTTCCTCCCTATTGATACTGTTCGGATCTGAATCAGGAAACTCAGAAGACTTGGCAACCATTGCCGAGAAGAAGGCCAAATCACTAGGCTTGGCACCATCCGTCAAGGGGATGGACGAGGTAGAAGTTGGCGACCTGCCAGGTTACAAGAACATCCTGATTTATTGTAGCACATGGGGAGAGGGCGATATGCCTGACAATGCGGTCGACCTATGGGAAGCGGCAAACGGTGACTCCCCCCCATCAATGTCCGGGAGCAACTTCGCTGTATGCGCCTTGGGCGACACGAGCTACGAATTCTTCTGCCAGTCTGGCAAGGACTGGGACGGGTGGTTCGAGAAGCAGGGCGCTACCAGGCTCATCGACAGAGTCGACTGTGATGTCGAATACGACGATCCAGCAGCCGAATTCACGACTAGTGCCCTAGATCTGATAGCATCAGCAGGAGGGGGGGCAACTTCCCCTACAGAGGAGACGCCCAGCGAATCCGAGGAAACGCCCGAAGACGGGTCTGAGGAGTCAGAGGCAGAGACAGATAGTGGAGACCTAGAGGGATTACTCTCCACGGGGGACAGATCGCTAATTCTCCTTTTCGGATCTCAATCCGGAAACTCAGAGGGCCTTGCCGCTAAGATTTCGAAGGATGCTAAGTCCTATGGCCTTGAGGGCGAAGTCCACGACATGGATGGCTTCGACTTCAACTCACTCTCAGATAAGAAGAGGGTGCTAATTGTCTGCTCCACCTGGGGAGAGGGCGAGATGCCCGACAACGCAGAGGAACTCTGGCAATTCTCAATTTCCGAATCAGCCTCTCGGTTAGAAGGGGTGCACTTCGGAATTTGCGCCCTTGGCGACACGAGCTACGAATTCTTCTGCCAGTCTGGCAAGGACTGGGATGGGCAATTCGAGAAACTCGGTGCAACTCGCATTATCGATCGATTAGACTGCGATGTTGACTTTGATGCTCCAGCAGCTGAGTGGATACTGGAAGCACTACCAGCTCTCGCTGCTGTCGATAGCAGCGGGCACTTCCACGAGGAAATGGTCGACGCAATCAAGATGTACGTCAGCGGCTCCTCGGCCGGCGCTGAGGGCGAGGACGGCTTCTCCATGCCAGAGGTCAAGGCCGAACCAATACAGGCTAGTGTCAGCGTCTTCAGGTACGACCCAGAGACTTCCAGCACAGGGACCGATACGTGGCTTTGCTCGCTACCTGGTCACATGTCAGTACTGGAGGTCCTAAGGAGCCTCAAAGCATCCCAAGACGGCACTCTCACATTCCGAGACGGCTCTCCCGACGATTCGAACACTGCCGTTTCCATCAACGGCCGACTAGTCCTGCCAGGACTATGCCGTCTGGATTCAGTTGCACCAATGAGGGGCGAATCAATATCTCTGAGAATAGAGCCCCTGCCTGGCTTCGAGGTAATCAGGGACTTGGCCATAGATCCATGGTCTCTAGAAAGGAAGAGGGAATCAACCGAACCATGGATGGTAGCAGCCACAAGGGAGGGCGCAAACACGCCGCAAGGAGTGATGGGGACTATGGAGCCCGCAATAGCTGCCCGTTTACATTCAATGAGGGACTTCGGCAGCCAGAACATCCTCCACTCCAGTTCCGATGCTGTTCCTCATGCTAATGGATACCTGGGTCCCGCAGTCATTGCTTCCACCTGGTCAAGGAGAAATGATCCCCGGACCGCCCCTTCCAAGATTGAGCAGATCGACAAAATGCTATCCTCGCCAAATGGGATTAAGGCCGAGACCGACCTCGCTTCGATAAATCGGCAGTCCTCAGTGCCTAGGACAGTCTCCGAGTCACTTCTAGATGCGAAGAACTCAGTTCTGACTGGGGACGGCTTCAACGGAAAGCATGGTAAGCACGTTTGGTGGTACGCATGGACTGTGAAGAGCAGCGGGATGGTCAATGACACAGTAATCTACAGGCAGGCCCTAGGGCCATTCGCTCTTCTTGGAAACCTATTCTCCGGAGTCACAGCTCGGATGGTTTTGGGCTTCACAAGGACGGGTGGCAACATGTTCAACGGGATGCTGGGGATGGTCGCCCCACCAGCTGGAATAGGAAAGATGCCCAAGCAGTTCAACTCTTCAGTGGATAATCATCACGAGGTTGTTGCGATTTTCAATGAGATGGATGGTAGGTTCTGATGCCACTAAAGTATGCTTACCACCCTGGAAACATTGCCCATAGTAGTGCAACTGAGGTTTCTCAGACCATGGAGCCAACTGCTCGTTCTCTAGGGATCGAACTGCACCCCATGAATGGGGCGACTAGCTGTGGAGCAGGGATAATCAGGCAGGCTAACGACTTGTTGCAAGTGACTCTGAATGCTCGAAACTTCGCTATAGCAGAATCCATGGGCATGGATATCCTTACTCCCTGTGCAGCGACTGCCGGGAACCTGAATGAGGATCTGGCTAGGCTGAAGAGCGACCCACTTCTTCTGGAAAAGACCAATGAGGTCCTAGAGCGAACTACCGGTTTGACTATGACAGGAGATTTGGGTGTCCACCACTTACTCCATGTCCTAGTCGACGAGATTGGATTGGATAGTTTGGGTCAGAAGGTACGTAACCGAATCGACTTCCCGATAGCAGGATTTTACGGCCCAAACATGCAGCAGGAGGGGTTCTGTGGTGAAGACGACGTTTTCGACCCACAGTACCTAGAGATGCTAATCAAGGAACTTGGCGGCCAACCTATTCTCTGGGAAAGCAGGACGCAAAGCGTCGGAGTTCCCGGACTCTTCTCGGAGGAGGCTACAGTACTTCGCCAGATAGCATCCACTATCGACGATGCAAAGTCTGAGGGGGCTGCGATGATTGTTAGCGCCTGCACCCTTTCCCACACAGCACTAGACGTTTACCAAGGCAAGGCCGGCAGGGCAACTGGGATATCCACCAACATACCAGTGATTCACATGACAGAGATGCTTGCATTCGCGATGGGACACTACAACAACCGTCTAGCACAACTCCGGACGAGGATTGCCGTCATAGGGGACTAGAACTGGTCCAACCCCGTCTGACCGGTCGGCCTGAAGTTTTCAGGGGGGAGATCAATCCTGGGATCCTCCTTGGGACCCTTGGCGGGAGTGGTGTCGGCCTCAGAAAGCTCTCTCCTGTGTCTTTCTCTGGTTTCTAGTACGAATTCGGCTGCTGAGAGGCTCTTCTCATCAGAGCATACGGTAAAGCCGCCTAAGTTTGACAAATCTTTGTGAGGGCTTCCAGGGAGCTCCCGTGACACTCTCCTAGCAGCCTTGTGCATGAACTCCTCCTTCCTCTTAGCAGAGTCCTTGGCCCTCTCATCTCGTGTGCCCTCTGCAATAAGGACGACTACCTCCCCCTGCCTCCTTCTACCAGTTCTGCCCCTCCTCTGAATTGTCCTGATCTCGCTTGATACAGGCTCATAGAATATCACAAGATCTGCACTAGGGATGTCCAAACCCTCCTCTCCCACAGAAGTCGCCACAAGGACATTCGACTCCCCGTCCCTAAACTCGGAAAGCCTGGATATCTGCTGCTTCGCAGTTAGTCCACCCGATCCAGATCGACTTGATTGTCCGATGAACTGGATCGCCCTGATGCCCTCAAGATCTGAAAGGGCTTCTTCGAGTGCTTCCACCGTGTCCCTGTAGTTAGCGAAAACAATGATCCTAGAGCCTTTGTCCCTCCTGATCCTCTCTCTCACAAGCCTTCTCACCGCTCCGACCTTGGAATGGATTTCTACCATCCCCTTGAGCTTGGCAGATAGGCCCCTCACTCTGGAATCTCTGAGGAAATCCTTCGAAGACTTGCTCTTCTCTTCTTCCGCCTCCATTCTCGATAGAAAATGCCTGGATGCTGCTATTCCTTGGCACAGGAGGTGGTTTATGAGGTGATGGAGCCTCATTGCAGTTGCTATCTGTGAAGATGATCTGAAGCCACTCGTGTCCCCCCTGCCAATGGCTGCCTGGGCCCGTTCCATTGCGTTAGAAAGACCGGCTTGATTAACCGCTCCCGGCATGACATACCTCCCCATCCTCCGCTCTCTGTCAACTATGCTCTCTTGCCAGATTCTGAATGGTTCTGCCAACTCTCTGATTTCGCCAGGAACCTCAACACCCACCTCCTCGACATCTAGCTCTGAGAGGAACTCTGCCACCATGGGGTCCTCCTTGGTCCTCATGTGTATTTTCTGAATATCCAACCTTCTACAAATCTCCTGAACTTGCTCCCTTCTAGAACCCGGGCTAGCAGTAGTTGCTAAAATCAGTGGATTATCGGACTGGGAGAGGTACATCTCAGCAACCTCGGCCATAGCATGTTCGCCTGTGCAATGATGCGCTTCATCGACAACGAGTATGCTGCAATCACTCAGAGAAAGGACCCCCTTCCTAACATCATTCCTTACTACCTGGGGTGTTGCGAATACCAGTCTAGATCCGCTCCACAGTTCGGGCCTCTTGGATGCTGTCTGCTGCCCACTAAGAGAAATTGGGTTCAATTCGTCAACATTGGAAAGAACAGGGATGGCATTCTCCAGATGTTGATTGGATAGGGCCACTGTCGGGGCTATTACCAAGGCCCACCCACCCATCCTCTCTATTCTTTCCACTATTGACAACCATGCTACGGCAGTCTTCCCCGCTGCAGTAGGCAGTATCAGTAGCATCGATCCAGACATGGCATCATCTACGGCTTGTAGTTGGTATGCCCTAGCCTGAACAGTTTCTGGGACCAATCCGGAATGGGCAACATATGAGGGCACGGACAGGGGCCTCCTAAGTCAGGGTTCAAAATCGTTGCATTGACATTTTTCACCCCACAGCCCCGTAGGAGTGTGCTTTGGGCACCCCGATTCGTTCAAATAGGGTATGTTTGTCGCAAGGCCGCTCACTACGTGAGGTACCAGACACCAAAGGGCTCTGATTAACACCCCGCAAACCA
>MDTG01436813.1_pt1 | contig 14984 bp, 12 predicted proteins | sample 811421 | NCBI WGS metagenome assembly MDTG01 (sample SAMN05326645, study PRJNA326480) | marine metagenome | isolation source: seawater | place: Pacific Ocean: South East | collected 2011
ACTGGCGCCGGTGTGCTACTGGCGCCGGTGTGCTACTGGCGCCGGTGTGCTACTGGCGCCGGTGTGCTACTGGCGCCGGTGTGCCACTAGCGCCGGTGTATTGTGCGGGGGTGTAGTGGCACGCAGCGATGCACCAAGGGGTAGAGGGGAAGCGCACCTGGATTTTAAGTAGTTGCAATCACTGGTGTGTTACTGGCGCCGGTGTGTTACTGGCGCCGGTGTGTCACTGGCGCCGGTTTACTACGGGTATCAAATCCGGTGATGCATTCAGTTATCTAGATCGAAGATAGCAAAGACAAGGACACACATCACTCCTTTAGCGTCAATTTAGGCCCACTTGGCTTCACAAAAAATCAAATGGGCATGTATGAATCCGGAGAGACTCTCATAGATCCCAACTCAGAGAAAATGGAGCAGAAAAAGAAGCACAAAAGAGGGAAGACTCGTTCTCGGCGAAAGCGGAACCCCAATGGTTTTATGGGTCCAAGGCGCGCTTTGGGCGCAACGGCGTCGGCAAGGAGGGCAGCGGAATTGTTGGCGGAGTATTGCGGCGATCGCATAGTTCGTTTTGACAGAATGAATGTATTCTATGATGACAACTGTCCTGAAGTGCGCCAAGTCATCAGGCTTGTTGGTCTGTCGCTGATGATTGAATTGTTTCCTTCTCTTTTGCAAAAGAAGGCGATAAACGGTTTCACCTTCTTGTCCAAAGCTGGAACGCTGGACAAATTCTCGGATTTCACGGTCGAGATTGATGCCAACGATGCATTGCGCGCATTGTCCATGCAACTTACGGCGCTTGGTCTTGGCAACGACTTGCCATTGCAGGTGATCAACGATGCACTGCTGCCACTCAAAGACACCATGTCAATGAACAAGTTCAAAGGCCTCATGCGTGAAGGGGGACTTTGCCTTGCCAACGGCGCTCTTTACGGACAAAACCTTGCCCGCAAGCTCAAGCACAGCGCGCTACGAGTTTCAAAGCAACGTATCAAAAAGTATGAGCTTCTCAAAAGGTGCATGATTCGAGTGCTCTAAAAAAGACGTCTTGAGACACGCAACCCTAGAACGACCCTGCTGCAATGTGAATCACCAGATCGCAAGCACCGGAACCATCGGGTTCTCCCCAGTCCGCAAGTTGTATGCAAACGGTCTGGTTCTGAAACTTAAAATAAACTTGGATGTCGTTGGGTGGCACATATCCGATCGAAAAAAAGTGGGGTTGCTTCTTAGTGGAGGATTTTTCTTTGGCTCCATTTTTGTAGACGCAGGCAAGTCCTGCCGAGAGTAGTTGCTCAAGGTGGCCAACGGGGGAAAGAACTAATTGCCAGTCAACGTTTGCTATCTTGCAATAGTTCTCGTTGCTCACTATGCCAGTTGTCCAATACGAATCGTGATCTTCAAGAACGGTCTTGGAACAGGTGACTCTAACGTTGTGGTATTTCATTAGATGGCACACCGCGATTGGTAGGTTGGGGTGGTTGTATTTTGTAAAGTATGGCACGAGTCCATCAAACGGCAACTTGTACAAAGACTTTGGGGAGAAGGTCACGTCAACGTCATCATTGTCGTCTTCGTCATCTTTGTCGTGCCACGAAAAGGTATTAGTCTTGTCGCACGAAGCGTAACTAAAGGTGGAGCAATGAACTCGATCAGTGGGGTCACTAAACGAGTTCATCTTGAAGACAAGGCGTAAACAAGCCAACAACGCGCGCAACATTATTGGTGCGTATTGTAGTTGCGCTGGTCAAAAATATGGGTGCTGTATTTTGGCGCCGTAGTTTTTCTTTCTACCATTTTTGGATGCATGCATCGCCTAGCCGTGCAGGCGCGCTTTCTAGTTCCTGGACCACCAAATTTTGGCTTGTCCAGGCAATTCGCACATGTACCACAATCACCAATCATGCAGTCCTCGCAGTTTCCGCAACTAAATCTCCACACTCTTGTGCGACAACTTGTCAGTTGAGGTGGCGGCACTTCTGGTATCACCTCTTTCTTTCTAGCCAATTCCATTAACAAATTTGCATCGGCAAACGCATCTTCATGAAATTCGCTTTCTGTAATGATTTCACGGCGCAACCTTGCAGCCACAGCCTGTGTTTGTGCATGGGTCATTCGAGCAGGTTTGCTCCATTGCATTTGTTGGATAGGTATTGGTTTCAACACCTTTTTGCTAAACCGCTGTTTTAAGGGCTGTTCCATTTATCAAAGGGTGGTGGTGGTTAGGGTGGGGTGGGGTGGTGTTGCGTGTACGCAACATTCTAGCGCTCTCATCACAATTACTGCTCTTAGCGCTGGCGCCGAGTGTTACGTGGCGCCGCCACAGATTAACGGCGCCACGTTAACGCAACCATAAAACGCGGCACCTCGCCACGCTGCAAAGACCAAGTGGTTTTAAATACTAAGCGTGAAGCGTAAAAAACAGTTGCATGGACTTTGAATCGACTGATATTGCACAGCTGCTGGTAGCAGGCCTTGCTGCTCACCTTCGTGAGCAGCTTGCAAGCAATCCATCTGGTTACACCATACCTACCGAAACCCCAAACCAATCGGGTCGCAGCGCAAGGGGTAAGCGCCAAGCCCGAGAAAGTGCCACCCAAATCGCTTGTGGGGAGATTGTGTGCGTTTATCGCATGCTGAACAAGAGTATTCGATCAGCAGTAGATGAGTGGATTCGCGAGTGGCTTGAAGGTGTCAAAGTTCTCAGGGATAATGCTTACCATCTCAGTACCAGCGATTTGGCCTTCGAGGCAATGAAACGTTTTGAAGATTGTCTCCGCGAATGCTACCCCAAAGCTGTTGCAGAAGGCATGCGCGCACAGATTACGGCTCAAGGCGGCGTGAATGTGTTTTGCTTATCAGACGATGTGACAACCTTCATTTGCATGTGCACCCAAAGGTGCCAGGTTCACGCAACAAATCACGTCGCCAAGTTCACCAGCATCAGTATTGAGGAAGATGAAGATTCTTCTTTATGGAAGCGTGGCAAATTACATTCTCCGTGTCGTGGCGCAAACGTGGCCAGCAATGTAGACTTTAAGACTAACCTTTCAACCCTGCCGTCGGGGAAGGTGATCTACGCGTGTCCGGGATGCACAAACGCTGCTTCACTGGAATTGGGTTTTGACTTTTGCAGAATGGTTGCAAGGTCAAAATATTCAAAAATGAGAATCGTGCGCTCTATGTTGCGCATGGCAAGGGCACATCCAATGTTGCCTTGCTACAGTGCTCAAGCCCTGTGTCACTCTACGCGATGCTGGGGAAATGTGAACGACGAGGGGGTAAGCAAAGGCATTGACCACCCTACATTGGAAATCGAAGACACGCATTGCGGCACAAAGTTCCTCGCCATCAAGCATTGGCCCAAAAAGACACTCATTGCAAACATTCCACTCCTTTCAGGATCACAGAATAGTCTTCAGCAGATGCTTCGATTGACCGAAGACGAGATGTGCGCTGTGTCGAAAGAATTTATGCGCAAGGAAGAACAGCGTGCTAACCACAAGCGGAGCGTGAAGGAGCTTTACGCGAATGAAATGATTCAAGACGTAGACTCCGCAATAAGCAAGTGCAAAGAGATTCCCTTTGGCAGTGTCTCCGAGCTCAAAACAAAGTTTCTGGGCATGGGAGCAACTCTGGAACTCGCGTGTCGCACGAACCTCAGGCGCATGCGACATCACGAAGTGGACGACGCCATGGATATCGACCTGGTGCGCAGCATCTTCAACACGCTGCGTGCTTTTTTTACAGCGTGTGGCCCCGTGGTTCTCACTTGGGATGCAGCATCCGTTGACTTTTACAGCGGCATGTGCGTTGGCCTGTACGGAAAACTCAATCCGGAATGGGCGCGGGGTCACATGAACATTGCGCATTCTTCCGACGCCGTTAAAAAATTCAGCCACGATCAAAGAAGCTTGGAAGCAGCGATGCGTTTTTTCGATACTCTGGATGCCAACAGCCTTAAATTTTACGAGAAACGCCCTCAGCGCATTGCCATTTGTGGATCCGGAAGGTATCTCGAGTTTGTCATTGCGCCCAACGTTTCGTTGCGGAGCTCGTCCGAGTTCACGGCGATGTGTGAAGACATCCAATGCCTTATGGATAAGGCGTATGGAGACGTGCATCTATCCGCATTGAATTACAGAGATTACTCGCGTGGCATGACAAAGCACGTGCCTGGAATAAAAACCAGCCACGAGAAAAGCAAGATGGAGGCATCGGGAAAAGTTGAAGCGTGGCTTAAGGCAATCTTCAAAGTTTTGGCAAAGCGCAAGAGGACGCGCTTTGCTGCACTTGATATTATGGGGATCAAGCCGGAGGACATACTGGCCCAATTTTGAGAGCGATGCGAATGTGACTCAAGTGATCGAGGTTCGGGGGCGGGAAAAAATCGAAAGGGGGTGGGTGTGTGCATGTTTGACTGGCCGCGGCGAGACATTTCTCTCCGCTAAGTAGTGTGTGTGATAAGGCAATCGAACAATTGTGTAACTAGGCAACCCAGCTGTAGCGTACAACTCTGTAAGAAACCAAGAAACCAAGTTATAGGCACGATGGACTTTTCGAGTTACATGGGTCCCGGCGATAAAAATCTTCCGATGAGCGAGATCTCTGGCTATCAGCCGGCGAATCGCATCGGCGAAACCGTACAGAACGCATTTGTGGACCCGTACGAGTTTGAGTCGATGAAAAATGACCAGCTCAAGATTTCGGAAGTCACGGGTAATACGCTTGCTGCTCAAGACGATAAGGTCATCGAGTATAAGCCCATGTTCCACGAGTGGGCGACAGTCCAGCCCGGCATGGTGTGTCTGGCTCGCAAGAAGAAGATGGCGCACTTCCGGCAATACCTGGCCGCGGAAACGGCAGTTCCGGTGATTGCTTGCGCATCCTGTCTTCCCATGTCGTCAGAAAAGGACTACTTCTTTGCGGGTGTAGCAAGGTCCAAGTCGGTGCGTTCAGTTGATGACGGCATCGGCCCCAACGTTGACGAATTCTTCACCGTTTCGCTTGGTGGCACGGTTACCATGCTCAACACCGCTGACACGCCCATCTCGTGCGGTGACCTCATCGAGTGGACTCTGTGTGCCAATCCGAAGCCGCAGAACAAGAACAAGACTGGCCCAAGACGCGTAAGCATTAAGATTGCAAGTGTCTCGAGCCCCAAGATCATTGGTCGCGCGCTCAGCTTTGCCAAGAAGGGAGAGACGTTTGATTGCTTGCTCAAGCCCTAATTTTCGCATCGTCGTATTAAGTGGCGGAACGATTCACCCTTTCTCGTATTCAGAATTCGGCGTCTGCGATTTTTGAGACTAACCAAGAAGAAACGCGGCTAACAAATGTAATGTGTAAGCGTGTGTTTGTTAGTAGTATCCACATACACACATACACACGCGCACAGACATTACCACTGTCGTAATTGCTGTTAGGCATTTGTGCCCAACAGTATAAGATTGTGTGCCGCCTGTCTTTTTTCAAGGAATATTTGCATTATGTGGTTCATTTGCTCCACAAAAGGTTTAAGTTGCTCCTTTTCCGATTGTGTTGTGAATATTTCTCCTCGAGAAGCGGACATGTACCAATCTAATAATTGTTTCAAAGTGTCCATTTCTTCTGCCTGGGCAAAGCGTTCATCTGACCCCATTGCCGTTCGGGCGTATCTAAAATCTTGACGCGACACAGACCTGGCATTGAATTTATACTCTCGCGACATTTCCCCACGCCTTACCATTACCAAACGCACGGTGTCGATCAGATGGGGCTTCTTCTTGATGCACTGTTGATAGTAGAACAGCGTGTCGCGCCACGCGTCCAAACGCAACTGTGCATCGCCATTGTCCTGCTCTGTGTGCACTTTTACAGGAACTGCTTTTACGACTGTTTTTCTCGCATCCATTGCGCTTTTCCGCTTTTTCTTAGAATGTTGGAAGCGTGTCTTAGGACCACAATCCATCGCACGATTGCCACCACCACCGCGCAACAAAACAGGTATGCCGCTACTCCGCGTGGCACCAATGCACCCTTTGGGGCATCGTACAAACCGTCCAACGCAGCACCAAACCACTCGTGTTCCAAAGCTAGCGATTGTACTCTATCAATTAATTTGCTAAAGGGTGGAAGTGTGACATTCGACACTGGAGATCGAGACACCATATTTGAAACGACGCTTCCCAGTGTGGTTCCCCAAGATTCTGCCCACGCAACGCTGTCTTCTATGGGGGTGACAAGTTCCACAAACCGAGACGGCATCTCTCTGTTCCGCTGAACAGGTGTGCAGTGCCTGCTTTTTTTATTTTTTGCGCACGTCTATTTAGCGGTACAAAGGTCTTCGGCTGCGCACCTTGTCTAACAACCCACGTGGTTGCCTGCGCTATCTTTCGTCGCGATATATTCCTAGAAGAACGAGACTGAGCCACTCCAAGCGACCCCGGTCGTAAACACCAAGCATGGCAACGTTCCCAAATGTGCTTGACCTCCCCGACGACCTTTTAGACATTATAATTTTGCACGCGGAAGAGTTTGCTCCATTCCTGGCCGGCGTATGTTTGCGTTTTGCAAGATGCGAGCGTTGCTTGCGTATAGAAAACAAAAGACTTTGCGAGATACATTGCGCGTTTCGCTCCACGGAAACGCTTCTCTCTGCTTTGAAAAATGAATCGTTTTTCAACCTTGTCAAAACCTGCGGAAACGGTTGGACTAATGCTGCGCACGTGGCGGCGATACGCAGTGGTTCACAGGGTGTGCTAAGTGTCGTCTTTGGAAGGTGCCCACTTACACCACAAACGATACCTGGTGGGCATCGCCTAATTGCAGCCGCGTACTCAAGAGTGCCGTGCACGTCTGCATACTTGAGGCACGCGTCCTTTTGGAACCGTTTGGACATTTTGATCCACAATACCAATTTTAGGGGGTACTGCGAAAGCAGCATGCGAACCCTTGCTTGCCAGAACCGCCCAAATCGCGAAACTCGCGAAATGCCGTATATGCAGGGCTTGGGAGGCGCATTTGCTGGGAACTTTGGCGGATACGACTTGTTTCCGCCATCTCGCAGCTTTCTGTCGCACGTGGTGGTTCCCGCGTTCTGGGGCGGTTCTTTATCCATTTTAAAATGGCTCTTTTCAATGTACAGGGCCACTCGTTTAGGGCAGGACAGCGCGTGGTCACACCTATTGCTTTGCAGAACGTCGCGGCTGCCACGCGTTCTGGTGAGAGCGGCTCAATCTTCTGCAAACTCCGAAGAGGCATTGGAATACCTTGCTTGCCTCCTGCACGAAGCGCTGCGAGACCAACCGATTGCTCGCGTTCGCCTGCACGTTGCGGCAGTGGCGATCTCCATGGCAAGACAAAGTGTGTCCGTTGGGACTTTGCGCTTTGGGAAAAGGTACGCCAACGACCTTTTGTCTCTGATGGGGTTCGTGAATCGAGACATTGTATCTGGAACGTCGTTTATACACAGGCGAGATTCTCTGGTTTCCGCGTGCACGTTCATGCTCGCGACTAAGAATGTGCATGCTTACGAGTGGATGCGTGCAGAGGTGGGCCCTGGAGGTTGGCTCAACGAAGCCATGTGTGACTGCACCGCGTCACCCGAAGTGGAAAAGTTGCTGAGGGGTCCAAACGCTGCGTTCTACGTTGACTGGATGGTATTAGAAAACGTGTGGAACGTTCCAAGATTTCCAGTGCCCCAATCCACTCTCGAGATAGCAAAAACTGCCCTCGTGCGTTGCGTGGACTCGCACTTTGCCATGGCCTATCCGCCCACCCGAACCATAACACGCGAAATCGATGCGTTGGCGTCACACTCGCCCAGTTTTGCACACAACGCAATTGTAAAGATGATATGCAACCGTAAAGGAAAAGTCGGATCCCTCGACAACATACTGTATGGTGAGGGTGGTGCAATTCTTCTTGTGCTGTACAGAGCAGTCGTCATGGAATGCAAACGCGTAGTGTTCGACATGCTCAACTCGCGTATCACACCGATAAAGCTTTCGAAAAAAGACGCGGCACACCTGGTGGAGATCGCTGCGACCAGAGATTCGAAAGTCATGACGGAGATCATTGTCCAAAGCAACAAAGTCGTTCCCAGACTTTCGGCAGTCGAAAAAGCTGCAAAACAAGGCAGGAGCGAGTTCTTGCATGTTGTACTTAAACATTTCCCCAAACTTGCTTGTGAACAAGTCGGAAAAGCCGCACAAGAATCGAACAGTCCGGAAACTGTGCACGTGGCATTGTGTTCTGGGTGCTTTCTAGAGGGATCCGAAGAAGAGCGGATTGCAACTCTCTTCATCGCGTCCCAACACAACGCGCCAAGGCGCAGAAGACTTCCCCCAACCTTGACGTGCGGACATTTTTTTGACTGAGCTCGCTATTGACGCCACGCGCGGCTCCCCGTGCGGTCAATCGGTTATAGCTTACACATGCCTCGAACGGTCTCAAGCTGCATTTGCGTGGAGTTGCCCGCGCATGTCACGTGGCGCTTGAGGTCGGATTTCAGACTGGAACAAAAGATAGCTGCCCTGGGAAACAGGAAATTGCGCATCCTTGAGGAAAAATACGACGATGCGGGGACTGATGGCGAGAAACGATACAGGATTGTTCAATGCGACCTCATCAATGGAGACAGGGTCTTTGGTTTTAGACCAGAGGACCTGTCAAGTAGGGTGTTTTCGACCTGTTTTGTTAACAGGCACGATCATCTACACGGTGCCACGTTTAGTGTAGAACTGGCCACGAAACGACTGAGCGTCGCAATCAGTGGCAGACAGTGGTGCGTCCCGATCGACGATACGAGCTGTCATCTGCACACCTTGGTGGAGGTCAATGTTGACCTCTTTGGGTTGGGTAGCATAGCCGAAGCTCAGATCGAAAAAAAACTCAGAGCAAGTCACGAGGCCTTTCCCCAACACGCAATCAACCACCTGAGGTCTTTGGCGCCCCTACCGAGCATTCCCGAATCGAACAACGAATCGAACACTGAATCAAACATCAATGCCAGAGACAGGGAAGTGTCGCAGGCTAAACCAAAACCGACTTTTCCTAAGGAAGATGCCAATCCCAGATCACATTCATTGAATGGTGGTCGTTTTTTTTTTGACGCCGTCACCTCTCGCCGGAGACTACGGCACAGTGCACTACGCGAAGAAAAAAACATAACAATAACTGTGCCGCGCCGTTACGCTCGCGTTATCCTCCTTTTTGGCTGTGCAAAACAAGTTGATGAAATTGTAGAGTAATTTATAAGAAGAGTAATACAGATTACGCATCACACCTTTTCATACGGAACGACAACACGTGGACTGACATTGGGAACGATTGCGGGTTTTGCGGTGTCTGTACCGCGAAGCATCGAAAGTGGAGGGGTTGGTCGTGGTGGTGGTGGTTGCTGCTCCTTCTTTTTCTTCTTATCGTTGTTCCACGGAAGCCACTCTTCAATGGTTTCTGTGCAACAGAAACAAATAGAAAGTGGACCAACTTCGCAATCTTCACACATGTTTGCTCTTTCTCGCGCACGTCTTCTTACATTATACGCGCGTCGACGCACCTTTATCATACCTATGCGTGCCGCAACCGAAAAAGAAACGGCGCCAAGCTAACAACCAACATCCAAATCGGCAAACGCGCGTCTGTGTGAGCACGTCGCACGTGACAGCAGGGTGTCGGCAAATGGCATCTTTGTTAAAAGATGCCGAGGCCGTGTGCAAAGGCCAGGCACAGCTGAAAAGGTTGTACCAACCCAAGCAGGGCGAGAACTGGGAGGACCAGTTGGTCGGGAAGATGCACCACAGGGCATTGCTTTCCGCGGTGCTGCTTTACCTCGAGTTTAAATTGATTCCTAGCCTATTGAAAGAATTGGGTGACACAACGGAATACTCTCCCAAGCACATACGGCACATAGCTTTGAAAATGCGCGAGAAGATTCTTGTGGACGAGTTTGAGTAGGTATCTTTAAGGTTAAGGAATTGTGTACCGTTGCCACTTTGTTTTATTCTACCGTGTGCTACCTCTTACTCAAAGTTTACGCACCGGCGTCACGTTTTACAAAGCACACAAACAGCTGCACAGTTCTTGGTCTAGTGGACCCTTAAGAGTGGAGGGCGTTTTCATCATCCGGCGTGTCGGTGGACCCCACCAAAGTTACACGCAGTAGGTACGATTCCCACCACACCCAATCCTTTTCGTCAAAATCGTCCTGCGCGCGATTCTGTTTCATTGCCCTTTGGCGACGCTTACGCTTAGATTCATTCTTTGCCTTGTCTTCCGGCTTCAGTTCCGGCTTTGGCTGCGGCCCCGGTTCCGGCGTTTCCTTTTGGTAGCCGGCAAAGGGGTCCTTTGCTGGACCTCACGATATGGGAGCTGATTGGGGACGTAGCTGGATTGGTTTTCCAAAGAGGCTTCCAATCAGAGGAGTGTTGGAAGGGGTGCTATTGCGCGGACGTATCGACATTGGTGTTACTTGACAAATGAACGATTATTTCACTTTATCTGCTCCCGGTTTCATAGTTACTCGCTTCGTTGCCGCAACCATCAGTAACAGTGCATTCTACGATAGAAGGTTCGATTAGTATGCGTGCGCTGTGCACTGGAGGATCCGTGATATGCGCTTCCCACTCGGACAGTCGCCGCCTAACCGAAAGAAAATCTGTCACTTCGATCCATCGGTCCGACAACACGTTAAGCGACGAGAACACGTTCGAAAATGCGTTGGATAGCATGGTTACCGTTCCCAACGTGATGCGCCTTTCGGGATTTTCAGAAAACAGCAGAGGTGCGGCCAAAAGGTAAGGCAATATCGTGACCGATTGCTCGTACCCGCCCAACCAGAGCGAGAAAACTGCAAAGTTGCGATACAGGCGGTTGTAGTTGATTCTAACGTCGCGCAAAACTTTCTTGAAATGCGCAACAAGTGGCTGTGTGACGGCAGACGGTTCTTCCTCCAAAAGAACCAACTTTCTGCGCAGCTCGGCTTCAACTCTCTGATTGGCGACTTCTAGTTTGACGAGTGGCCACCCCAAGAACACAGACACTGCGAGTCCACCAGTTGCTATCAGCACGCAGAGCAGCAAGAGCCATGCGTCAATGATGTCCACCGGCTGAACTTGCGCTCCAAGCTCCGCAAGGCGCGGCGCAAATGTCACGAGAGTCAGGACCGCATCCAGCAAGACAACGCAACACGTCTTTACGCCTCGGGAAAAACGCTGAGTGTCTTCGTGCACCCGCTGGTTGCCGTTTTCTACCTTTTTGTCGTCTACGCGCCAGCGCTCAATGTAAGATATCATGAGCCGCATTCTCCAGTTCAAAGTCCACACGTTTGTGAACAGTGCGAAGAACGGGTGAATCACCACGCTTGGAAGGCACAGTATGCCAAACTCTAGAAGTAAAGCGCCCACTCGTCTGCGTCCCTCGTCTCTGTCCGTCACGTCCCCGGAGCCAAACTCTGCCGCCGAACCTCCAAGGTCATAAAACCTGCCATACCACTCGTTAAGCCTGTACTTGATGTAAGCCCGCATGAACGCGTGACCCACAATAAGGAACAGTCCCACCCACGCAAAGATGCGCGATTTCCACCCACCTTGACAAAAAAACTCTTTGAACATCTGGGCACGCGCGGGCGTCTTGACTTCGCGACACGTCGCACTTTAACCACACCCACCCCACTCCTGCCCATCGCAGCGCGCCACAGGTGCGCTTAGCGATTAGCGACATTTTATGTCTTTATACTTGTCCCGTATTACAATCTCCCTTCGGCCTCGACTTCTATGACATAGTCGCAGCGAGTGTTCTCCCTTCCCAACAACTTTCCTGCAGGGTAGTAATCTGCTTGCACCTCTCCGCTGTACCGATCAGTTTTGGTGATCTGAAAACATCCAATGACGTAGCGGCGACTCGAAAACCCGCCACGTGTTGAGACGGCCTTTTCGAATGCCTCTCTAAATGCCAGCTTTCTAGCCATGACTAACCTGTCCCTCACTTCTCGCTCGTCGCACATCAGAAACAGGTTCAGCTCGTTGATAGCATCCTCTGCAATCGATGCTACAGACCGAGAGCACAGTGTCTTGCCGTAGTTTATGCGTACAGAAGAATGGTTGTAGATGTGCACAACCACCACAACATTCTCATATGAAGCAATCGCGTGGCGAGGGAACTGTCCAATCGAATTTTGCATGTCGTGCTTCAGAACAAGACTGTACACGTTGTCTCGCTGGATCTGCGCAACAAATCGCAAGAGCTCGTACCACTTACTCGTTGGTGGCTGCACGTCGCGAAGCCACACCTCCAGTGGGCGAGACGGAATTGCGGCTGTTGCGATTGACATGGACGCCCTAACCTGGTCAACTCCGACATCGCCGCACGGCGTCGAATCGAGACCCAGTGTGTGCAGGTGCACCATGGAAGCAACTATGTTTGAAAGGTCCCGGCATTCAACTCTCGTTCCCGAAAGAAAAAGGCGTTCCAAGTTTGGAAACCTGTGCGCTATGACTGGAAGATCGTCGTCGGAGATGTTCGTCTCCATTATGTTTAGGGTGCTTACACCCATCAACTTGCAGTTACCTAATCCTTGCAGAAAACTGGCGTCGTGCACGGGGTTATTTCCAATGTGCAACTCGACCTTGCGAGTGGAACGCTCCAATGCACCCCTTTTCGAAAATGGGTCGTGTTTGCAGAGAGAGAGCAATATTTTGCCGAGCTGATCGCCGCAAAGGCCACACCCACTGACATCGAGAATGCAAAGGTGTGTGAATCGATTGACACTTTCTACCAAATTCTTGAATCCTTGTGCGCTTAGGGATCCAAGCTTGCAGCGAGACAGGCGAAGAGATGTCACGCACCCCGGGTCGCGCTGTGTCGACATGGCCCTCAATTTTGACGCGTGCAAATCTTCAAAGTCTTTGAAACGCAACTCCCCTAGAAATGGTTCGGGGAAGTCGTCTTGCATACGGCCACCGCCCACACCCACTAACACTGACAACCTGTGCTACAAGCATTTGTTGCTTGGCGCCGTTGACTTACGGCGCCGATTTTGATTGCAATAAGGTTGTTCTCCGGCGCCGTTTAGTAATTGCAACACGGCGCCAGCAATGCCGGTCCTAATTAAAAACGGCAAACGCATTTGTTTTTTTATACGCGCCTAACCAAATGCAACTTGAATGGGTATCCATGCACTAGCGTTGTCAGTTTTAAGATAAGCCAAACCGTTTAAACAAGCATTGTGTGTAGGTGCCAGCTCGCTAAGCGCTGCCTGTTGCGATACAAAAAAACTAACAAGTAAAAAAACAGACGCACATGATCAATGCAGTAAATGGAGGGGGGTCGGGCTGGAATGGGGGCTTGTACCAACGGTCCGGACTTCCCACAGACGTAGGGGGTCAAGGGTTTGGAACACCCGGAACAGCGGATGGAACACCCCCAGGAGTTCCCACTGCTTCTATCAAAGATGCTCGCAACAATCGCGGCAGCAATGTGCGCATTCCATACGCACGCCTGGTGCGTATGCACGGCAGGGCAGACAAACACATTGGCCATATGTCCGATGCAAACACTGACTCAAACCACCCCAGAACGGACACGAACTCGGTGGTGGTAAATGGCCAACTAAAGCTGGAGTACGATGGTCTTCGAACGGGTGAGCTTGGGTGGATTCTTGGGCGCCGCTTCAAGCAGATCAACACATCCGGCCAGGAAGCAGAGTACGAGAAGCAGTTTGTCATGGGTTCTGGGGTGGACCGCATGCAACGTATGGCGTCCACTGATTGGATTATGGCGATGTTTCAAAACAAGCTCGGGGGCAGGACGATCAACCTTCACCAAGTGCGCCTTGGGACTCCGTTGATGCAGTCGATGGACAGCAACCTCAAGGAATACGCCTCGTATCTGGCTGGAGCAACCGCTCTGCGAGTCCCGGACGTCACAAAGATTATCGGTGATGCCAGTAGCATTTCTGATGAGATTAAAGGGCAAATCGGGGAGGAGAAGGCGCAGGGCGTGTTCTGTGCGGATATGGGACCTTTCCTGCGCGGCATGCAGGTCAGCACCAACGCGTTTGATATCAAGTCGAATGACAAGATCGTGCACAGTGCCATGCCGCGCAACCTGGGGGATGTTTTGGCGTTTTCCGGAATCGAAGCAGAGTTTCGTCTCAACAATATGATGGACTGGTCGCCAGATGGCATTGTCCTATCCAAGCTCGAGTCTCCAGCGGACGACGCACTGACTTCTATGGAGCTGGATGCTCAACAGGCACAGCTGTTCAACATGGCCGTGCAAGGACCCGCAATCACGACGACATGGACAAGCGATGTTCGTGACAGCAAACTTGAATGCCAACCTCTCGACAAGTGCTTCGTTTGTATCGTGGCTGATCTTGACTATCTAACCAAGGATCAATTGCAGGATGGCCAACAGAGTAAATGGGAAGATGCCACTGCTCGCATTGATGCCCTGGCTGCAAGTATCCAGGCCGACATCGCATCACTGCAGAGCAACCCGAACATGGATCCTGTGAAGAAAGCCGAGGCGATGAACAGCCTCGAGTCAAAAATCGGTGAGGCTAACGAGAAAGCAAAGAGCCTTGCAGAGCTTGTAACCGATAACACATTTGGAGCTACGACATTTGAGGACACAATTAAACAAGCACTCAAAGCACTCAAAACAGCAGAAGAGGCAGAAAATGCCTCTTCTGCTGAAGGCAAGGAGGCGATAGAGGGTGCAAAGAGGAACGTTGCCCTAGCAAAGAGGAACTTGGAGATTTTTTCTTCGTTTTCTATTCAATACAAGCTCTTCAGCGATAACAAGTATTACAATGACAAAATTCGTGCATTGCGCAGTAGCGCTGAACGTGCCAAAGGCGAGGAGAAAACGCGACTTAATGCGCTCATTGCCAGCGAACAAGAGGCATACAATAAGTTCAATGCGGACAATGGAGGCTACCCGAAAAAAGTCTTCGGCAATGGGAAGGAGGATCAAGATCCAATGACTCTTTGGAAAAA
>MDTG01287987.1_pt1 | contig 14983 bp, 18 predicted proteins | sample 811421 | NCBI WGS metagenome assembly MDTG01 (sample SAMN05326645, study PRJNA326480) | marine metagenome | isolation source: seawater | place: Pacific Ocean: South East | collected 2011
ATCAGCTGGAAACGCAGCAAGGACAGCAGCGTGCTGGACGTCGATCAACTCCTCAAAGACAAACCCTATCTGCAAACTCGCTACAGCAAGGTCAAGGAAGGCAGTCGTCGCTTTCTGATCAACTGACCCTCTCTACTGCGCAATCCGTTCCATCGCTGCCCTCTCCCCTGTTGTCTCGGGCGGCTTCGGCTGCCCGGGGCTTTTTTCCGTTCCGTGTTTATCGATCCAAGGAGTACATCATGCTCAAAGGTCTCGCTATTACCCCACCCGTGCTGGGCCGCATTGCCATTGGCAAGGTGGTCGAGCGCAACGGCAAACGTCTGCCGGAAAAAGACGATCAGTTCACCCTCACCTCTCAGGTTCAATATGACGGTCAGTGGCTGTTGCATCCGCTGGACAAAGAACTGCGCAATTCCGCTACCGACAAGCTGCGTGCCATCCCGGTACGGTTGCTGTTCAACGACCCACAGCTGAACTTCCGGGCTCACTACGCCTTGTTTGATCGCGCATCAGGGCGACCGCTCTGCGTGGGTGACGGCGAGCAGTGTAAGCGGCGCACTCAGGAAGGCATTAAGTCATTGCCCTGCCCCTCACCGGATGGCTGCCCGCTAGCCCAAGGTGGTAACTGCAAACCCTATGGACGACTCAACGTCAGCATTGGCGATGAAGATGCCCTGGGTAGCTTTGTGTTTCGCACCACCGGCTACAACAGCATCCGCACGTTGTCGGCGCGGCTGGAGTATTTTCGGGCGCTGTCTGGTGATCGGTTGGCCTGCCTGCCGCTGGAGCTACGCCTGCGTGGCAAATCCACTCGCCAAAGCCATGGCACGCCCATCTACTACGTCGACTTGACGCTGCGTCAGGGCATGAGCGTTGAAGAGGCCCTGCGCGAAGCCAGAGCACTTGATGAGGCCCGTCGAGAGGCCGGCTTTGATCAAGCGGCATTGGACCAGGCAGCTCGCAATGGACTCGCCAACGGTGCCTTCGAAGACACCGACGAAGAATCTGGTCAGGTGCTGGAGGAGTTCTATCCAGATCCCCCCGCGCCAGCATCAACATCCCAAACCAGCCTGCAACAACGCCTGGCTAACAAGGCGCAAACAGCAGCCCAAGCAAACACCGAGGCAACACCATGACCACAACTGAGCAAACACCGGGCCTGCTCTGTCAGGAACTGCCGGTGTCCGAGGCGGAGATCCTGACCTGGGCCGAAGCCATCCTGCGAACACGCTTTGCTCGCGCCAACTACCTGACCAGCCCAGCGCTGGTACGTGACTACCTGCGCCTTAATCTGGGCACGCAGGAGCGCGAGGTCTTTGGGGTGATTCTGCTGGATAGCCAACACGGCGTGCTGCGCTTTGAGCGCCTGTTCTACGGGACCATCGACAGTGCCAGCGTCTATCCCCGGGAGATCGTCAAACTCGCCCTGCAACACAACGCAGCCGCCGTGGTGCTGGCGCATAACCATCCAAGCGGTAATCCCGAGCCTAGCGAGGCGGACATCAAGCTAACCCAGCGCGTCCAGCAAGCCCTGCAGACGGTCGACATCCGCCTGCTGGACCATCTGATCGTCAGCGGTACCCATTCAGTCAGCCTGGCTGAGCGTGCCCTGATCTAACTCACCACGTAACCAACGCCCTGGAGGTACCTATGTGCCCTACCCCGGTATCGCCCTGCAGTGCATGCGGGGCATTCACGGTCTTGCACCGTGACAACCTGTACCCGGTCACCTTAGTGGCTGCAGTGCTCGACTGTGTATTGCGGCTGCACCAGCAACACACAGCAGCACCATCGCCGCCGTGGTCGCAACTCGCAAACCTTATAGAGCAGGTATCTGACATCGGTAAGGAGCTGGACCAGTGCAAGGCACAGGCGCACGCACTCAGCGGGCTGATTCAGCGCAACTGGCTGGGGCCCTTTGATCAACTGTGCTTGAGCTGCGGCGTAATCGCCTTTGCAGAAGAGGATGAGCAGGAAGACGCCATCGAGACTGACACGCCCCCCGAGGCATAAAAGCCGACCTCAGCGGGCCAGCCGAGCACTTAACTGTTTTACCACCTGCAAGACCAGCTCCCGGTCTTCGCCACTCAACCCGTTCAGCAACTGCTCCAGCTCCCGGGCCTGGTCGCCGGTGCGCACGCTGCCTTCGGTCAGCAAATCCGCCGTATCGCAGCCAAACAGCTCGGATAATTGGAACAGGCGGGCGACTGACAAACTCGCCACACCCCGTTCCAGACGCGATACCGCCTCACTGCCAACATCGAGCTTTTCGGCCAGCTGCTCCTGGGTCATGTTCGCCGCTGCCCGGCGGCGAGCAATGGCCTGACCGATACGGGCCGACCAGGCATCTGTAGTTGATTTGGACATAGCCCCTCCTATTCATCTCGAATGGTTGGGTATCCACCCGTTGACATGAAGGACCTTTAAAGATGAGACTCAACCCAATTAGGCGACTTAACGCCAAGTGCAACCAAGGAAGAACCAAGGAGAAAAAATGAAAGGAAAACACCTGGCCGCTTTGACAGCCGCCCTGATCGCTACCAGCTCAGCGTTAGCAGGTACCTATGAATGGACCGAAGGCTGGGGAATGGGCGTGACCGAATACAGCGTCGATGACGGCAATAACAACAGGCTGGTTATCGCCTGCCCAGGCGATGAGTCCCAGTCACTTTCAGCAAGTGCTTCCATTGCGGGTAAGGAGTACTACTCAGGCTATGACCTGGGCTTCGACGTCATTGTCGACGGAGAGAATTACACCAACCCGTTCTACACGGAATGTAATTTCTGCAGAGCGCAGTTCGATGTGTTCTGGAAGGCGCTGCGTAATGCAAACCACCTGAAGCTCACTGCTGACGGGCAAACAGTCAACCTCCCAACCAGCAACCTCAAAGAGCTGCTCCTCCCCCTGGGCGCGCCGGAAAACAGTTGCCGCTCTACCTGGTAACCCTCAATCAAACAGAAAGGAATCAGCATGGACCAAGAACCTTATGATCACGACATGGAGGACGTTGCAGCCTCCCGGACACTCGCCATATCTCCTGCAATCATCGGCTGGGCTATTGCGGCTGTTGCCCTGGCCATCTTCTCAGTCACATCCAACAACTCAGCCATGGTCCTCGGCGCCAGCACCTTCGCCAAGATCATCGCGGCGGCAGCCGGCTCGGTGCTGGGTCTAGCAGGCGCACTACTCGGCGACGCGCTCCGCCGCTTCGCTCAGCCAGATGGCGTATTCACCCAGGGTGGCATGCTTAGCCTGATCTGGATTCGTGTCTTTTGGTCTATTGGGCCGCAAGTCATAGGCCTGGTTGGTGGAGTGTTTTTGGGCGCAGCTTTGGTACTCAAATGATTAGGCCTGCAACCTCAAAATTCATCGCTACCACAGCCTGCATCCTGATGTTGGTGGGTTGCTCTGATGAGAGCGACCGCATGCGTGGCAAGTTTGTCGCCGGCTGCATGCAAGGTGGTGCGCCGGAGCCTATCTGTCGGTGCGTTTACACCAAACTGGAAGCAAAATACTCTCTGGCTGACATCGAACAGATGAGCAACGCGTACGAAACGCCTCCTGAAACGATGATGAGGGATATCATTCAGTTCGCAATGGCTTGTGATGCTCGCTGAGACGACCGCTGCAATGTATGAAAGACCTCCGCTGGGAGGTCTTTTTTTGCCTGAAACGATCAATATTGCTCGCAAGAACGCTAGTGCTAGAGACAGCTATCGGCCGCCTCTGTTGAAAAGTCGGTCTACGATAGCGACCGACCTTGATTACTCATGGCGCAACCAATTTCGGCGTTGCGACGCGGAATAGAGAACCACAAAAACGTAAAAGCTGAACAGATTCCAACTTAGAGCACGCTTTTTCTTGACCGAGAATTTCCACAGGGATTTTCCAACGGAATCGGCCAGAAGCAGGCGCTCTTGTGACGTTCGTGGGCTATTCCTGTGTGCCCTGTAAGCACCGGCGACATGGTGCTGAGGCGAGGTAGAGGTGGAAAACTATTCTGGGCGTGCTCTCACTACCGAGGCGGAGAACAAGGCTCATGCACTCATCGCGAATCCTATATCGCGCTACCTAAGCGAAAATGAACTGAATATGCCGTACTTCCCCAGAGTCCTTTGAACCTACTCGTGCGGGAGCGCTTCATTAGCAACGATGGGCAGTTTCTGGCCGTGTACTGGCTGATGCATGCGACACTCTCTGAACGGCCAATGGGCGCGTATAGATCCAGGACCGCTTGGTTTAAGCGCCTGCGGATGGTGATCGAACCAGCGGTCCATCTTGCCCCTTGAGCATAGAGATGCTGTCTACTTTTAAACAACAACCTCAAGCGAGGTGTAGGCTGACCTCTTTGTCAGCCATGATCAGCATTAGTGCGGGCAAGCCTTCTCCAGACATCAAGCTGGAAAGCGAAGCCAAAAGCTTTTGGTCATCGGCGCTAGCATTTGCCGAGCATCCCTGAGGGTGGGAGTGCCACTCCCCCACGTAATCCACCACATTCGCGGTTCGCCGATGGGCCTCTTTTAGAATTTCTTCTTGACCTTCTCGTCCTCGTACAAAATGGCTCGGACTAGATTGGCTATCAGCAGGTGCAGGAGGCGCGTCGACCAAAACAATGGTTTTGCTTTTAAGGTCTGTCACTCCTAACAAAATTCCCCCAGTTTCGCTAGGAAGGGCCCGCTCACGGTGCTGGCAGAGCAAAGCGATCAGACCATCGTCATAAATAATCGACCATCCATTGACCTGTTCCATATGCACAGGTTGAAGTTCAATTTCTGAGGCTGTTACCGCGTCAGACTGCTCGTCGACTGTCCACACGCAAGCTCGAGCACTGGACGCGAGGAGGCTTTGTCTAAGCTGACGAGAAAGGATCCCTGCGTGCAGGTGGACGCGCTCCACAGGCAAGCGAACGGAAATATCACGACATCCCCCACCAACCCACATGTCGCCATAGTGGTTATCAAGATGCTGCGCCCCCCAGTCCTGCCTAAGAATAGCCCGGTAGTACTGTGCCTCTAATGCAGGGGTTCGTATCATTCTATCAGTGTCCTCAAGCAGCATGACGCACGCCCCACCCGATGGAGTAAGGAACAGGCTGGCGGTTCTCGGCACATTATCTCGTTGGGCTAGTTCTCTAGGCGCGCTGAAGGTAGTAGTTGCATCAACAAGAAGACTCGTATCTGCAAGCTCCGCCAGAACCGCCTCCTCCCGATCAACGATACTTTTCGAGATAGCTACAGGCACACGCTCGTTTGGATAGACGCTACGTGCTAATGCCTGCACAGCGTCAACCTTGCTGTATCCAAGCTGACTATCGAAGCCCACATGGCGGGCAAGGTTATGGGGTAGTAATTGATCAGGATCGACATATACCCACTCTCCCCATGACTGCCGAGTCCAGATGTCGGCTAGCATGCTACCCAGCGCGCCAGCCCCAGCAAGCACGCCGCTGAAATCTCCGGATGCTGAATCCACCGCGGAAATTTTCCGTGCTCTTTCTGCATCTAGCGCAATGCGCACCTCGACCGGGAGTAGTGCGGTGGAGAGCCAATCGGATGCCGGCATTTCACCCACCGGTAGACCGATCAATGGAGAATAAAAATATCGCCCATCTGCGTCCGGATGTGAGATCACTCCACATGCTTTGGCAAGTTCAAAGAATGAGCTCCGAACCAAGTATCCCAGAGCATCATATCGTTCTACCTGGCCATCCCGGAGACGAGGAATCCATACGACGATTAACAGTCCCTCATCCTTCAGCTTCGGTAGGGCGGAGAGTCCGTCGGCAGGAATCCCATTAACCAAGGTTTCGTGTAGATTGGCGGCTAGATTGCTCCCCCAGTCACATAAACGATCATGCAACTGACCAAGTGTCTGAGGAAACTCCAGCACCGCGGATGAACCAACCCCTTCAACAGCGAACGATAGCAATCTGAAGCCACGCAACTCCTGTCCGGCAATATTTGCTAAAGAGCTGGGCGTAACACGGAGCGTCGTGGAACTGCTGAAATCCCCCTCCACCAACTCAATGACGCAGCTGTCACTGCGACCGGCAAGCTCCGAAAAGTTTGCTGGGAGCAGCACCTGGTAAGGACTCATATAGAAGAGCTGCTCTAAAGGCTGATCGTTACGATGAAGCTTCAATGCAGCAGATTCACGCAGCCACCAGAAAAGCCTGGAAAGGAATCGCTCAGCTGTCCATGTACGCTCTACTGCACTCCATGCAATGTTGTAGAGGCACAATGCACGAGGCGCATTGGGAGGTGTTGGATGCTGGTGAGATAGTGCAGGAAAGTCCTTACGTAGTGGCCGCACGATCACTGGCATACGGATGCCATCACTTTGGCCTACGGTGATGGCAAGCCGTTCATTCCGATGAATACCACCAGGATTCGTTCGCGGAACAGTCCCATCGCAAGCATCAATGATGATCGCCTCCACAGGGCCCATCTCATCGCCCGCCCGCAGCTCAATAACGTCGATGTAGGGGTTACTCTCACAAGCTTTGAGCAATGACTGGGCTAGCGGACTCAACGATTGTTCAGCATCTTGCCTGCTGAGAGGGCTTCCCCAATCGAAGTACTCGATCATTCTCGGCCTGCTCGAGGTGCAGCTGCCGCAACAGCGCTACCTGCTGCAGTTCCCAGACCAACAATAACCCGAGCCAAGGTTCCATCTGATTGCGATTCAAGCTCAAGAGGCTCCGGCCCTTTGAGATCCCCAGTGCACAGAAAGCTACCATCAACCGGCTGAAGAATAGACTTGTACTCTCGCTTAGCCCGGATGCAGGGCGGATCCACATCATCGTCAAGAATTTTCTTGCTGCTAGACACGATGGTTGCGCCATCACCTGCCTGCCCTAAAGCATTCCGAGCCTCCTGGCAGACCTCAGCTTCCTCACCATAGGTTGACCAGCTGTCGTAAGAAAGCGAGTGCCATGAACAATGGTGGGGAGTTTGGAGCAGGTCGTATGCCAATACATCAGGAGTGTGCTCGTACTTCTCCCAAAGCCGCTTCCAGATAGCCACCTCTGCATCCCCTCCAGTGAGAAAGCGAGTGGGATTGACTGACCATTGATACGGTGAGAGGTGAATATTGAGGATCACACTGGAATGATTCTTCGACAGGGTCTCCTCCAGCTCTGCGTCATTCTGCTTGGGATATGGTGCCAACAGTCGTGCAGTGAAAAGACCTGCAGTTGATTGACCATTGATTTGCTCGAATGTGTCTCCAGCTTTCACCAAAATTGTAGTCAGGTCATCAGTTTTACCATTCTCATCTTCTCCCATAATGCGGATGCGATTGCCATCCCCGGCAGACTGATGAGTTCGCCAGTGGGCCACGCGGCGTCTAGCCTCAGTATTGAAGGCCTTTGCATCATCGCAGAGCGTATGACTCTTCGATGCCCGACGGAAAACAATTGGCGACGACCAGAGCTCACGAATCAAAATGCGCTTCTTTGTCATCTCCAAGTCATCGTCCGGATAGTCCTCTGGAGCGCCTAGCCAAAAATGATTGCGCAGCCCTGAGCAGTGATCCTTGTCGGGATGGCTCAAAAGAAATGCATCAACAAATGGGCGGCCATTGCTGTCGTGCTGGAGGCGCTTTCGCAGCTCGCTTGCCACATCGGGAGTCGGATCCGCTGGATCGTCTGCAGCCTGGCGTATGTGGATGTCGATCAGCAATGTAGTGACCCGAGTATCAGCCAGGCGCACTAGAGTCATATCCCCGTTGTCTACAGGAAAGAAGGTTACTTTTGCAGTCATAAGTCCCCCTGGGCGTTGGTTGATAGGCCGCCCTTGAGGAGTTAAGATACGACTAGAAATTATACCCGTCTACATTTTATGCGAATATTTTTTATGCTAATCACTCATTCGGCTGAATACCCATGACTAGTCGGACTACTCGCACCGGGCGCTGGGGGCAAGACCGGCGCTTGGAGTTCATCGATTTCAGGCTGCTCTGGGAGGGACGGCTCAATCGCTCTGATCTCACGACGTTCTTCCGGATATCGATTCCCCAGGCGTCGCTGGACCTTGCGGCTTATCAAGAACTAGCGCCAGGCAACATGATCTACGACCGCACACAAAAGACCTATGTGGCGACCCCCGAATTTGCACCCGTCCTGACCAACCCGGACAGCAGCCATTACCTTAACGAATTGCTGTGGCGAGAGATTGGCACAGTTGCAGCCAGTGATAGCTTCATCGGTTGGGCTCCACCTATCGCAAGTCTGCCTTCACCTACCCGCCAAGTAGACGCGCACATCCTGATCAGCTTGGTCAGAGCGCTTCAGAACGGTGAGGCGCTTACTGTCGACTATCGCTCCATGACGCATTTCGATGAACCAACGCTGCGAACCATCTACCCAGCATCATTCGCACACGATGGTTTCCGATGGCACATCCGAGCCTTTTGCTTCAAATCGGAGGACTTCAAGGATTTCGTTCTGGGGCGAATTGCGTCAGTAGTAGACTCCCTCCCCCCCCCCTCACCAGTACCCGAAGACACAGAGTGGGCGACTTACATAGACGTGGTAATCGGACCCAATTCCACCTACCCGCCCAACAAGCGGAAAGCAATTGAACACGACTACCAGATGGTGAATGGAGAAACCAAGATCCGAGCGCGCAAGCCCCAACTTTATTACCTCAACCGACGGCTTAACCTGAACCAGAACCCAGGCGATCCTGTTGGTGAGAACCAACAGATCATCATGCTTCGTATCGAGGAACATTCCCCTGCAAGGGAGTCACAGACCGATGTCTGATAACGGATCGCAAGCGAAGCCCCCAGATAAAAGGGAGTGGGTAATCTTCCTAATCATCATCTATCTGATGGGATTGCTGATCTTTGCGACCTACTCATTAGGGGCCATGGGTTTAGGCTGGTTACCTGCGCCTTATGCACCACTACGCGTGCCACTTATGTGCGCCGCCATCGCGTACGTAGGAGGAGCGCTGTACTGCTTCCGAGCGATCTATCTCAACAAGTGCGTCTTCAAGCGCTGGGATCCGGACTGGCATGTTTGGTACTTCATTCGCCCTATCACCAGCACCATCGCAGGGGCGGTGAGCTACCTGTTCCTTAAGGCAGGCCTGCTCATACTGGAGTCCAGCTCAAACAGTAACGCAAGCGAGATAGGTTTCTTTGCACTGGCGTTCATTGCAGGTTTTAACGTCGACAAATTCGTTGCCAAAATCGAAGAGGTAGCAAAGGCAGTTTGGGGTATTGACAAGTCAAGGAGTTCGCAGACAAGGACTGGAGAGCGCCAAGAGAACACCTCAGATGGCACTCCGCTTCAATCCGAGAAAGCTTCTGACTAAAGATGACCACTGACAGTGGTCATCTTTAGTCAGCTGTTGACGCTTATGACAGCTAGTTCTGGATCAAAAAGAACCTTTACCAACGGCTGCTTCTGGCCGACTTTTTCAACAGGGTCAGCCAGAAGCAGCATCAAACAGTAGCGATAGCCGCGCCAGTCGCTCTACGCGTCACAGTGCCTGAACTGCTTCATGTCAGAGCTTGAAAAACTTGCGTGCTGCAGCGAGCTGGGCCTGAAGGTGTTCAGCGGTGCAACCTTGCAGAATGCGGCCGATCTCCTCTTCAATCTCCTCCCAGCTCACCCCAGCGCTGTTTATAAGCTTGCGTGCTTCGCGCGCCCGCTCCTTGTCTGAGGGATGCCCCGCAAAGCGTTTATCTACGATACCGAATGCTTGTTTAAGCGGTCTTTTCCACACGGCTTGGTTCCTTTCAGGGTGGTGTCATAGATTTCCGCCGCCGCACGCTGCTAATGCGTTTCCACTGGGCTTCCTTTGAAGAAGATAAACCGAGGGGACCAGAAGCAATATCGGCGTACCAGAGCGATAACCTGCTTGAGCGTCGCTGTTTCAGTTGGCTGCTTGAGCCGGCAAAAATACATACCGCTCCACTCCGCATCAAAATACTCTTGAAGCTCTAGCGGATTCAACGTTTCGGCAATAGGCCTACCGTCAGGGTCTTCCTCATCGATTTGACTGGCATAGCACTCGAACAAACGCTTTTTCAAAAGATCGAAGGCATACGGTTCCCACTGGAACGGACAGCTTTCATCATCCAGGTCAGGTAGCCCTGATGGGTCGAACGCCAGGAGAAAACCTCGAAAGTATGCGTCCTCAATCGGTTTGCACTGCTCTGCCGCGGCTGCTACTTGATGCCAGTGGTCAAACCCAACCGCTTTCGCCGTGAGCTCAAGTGCTTGGTGGTGAGGAATGCATTCCGCTCGTTTCATCCGTCGCGCTCGTTGTTTCAGCACAGAGACGGCTTTCTGAGGGATCAAATAGATGTATTGCATGTAGAGGCTCCTCTGCTTACGGAGATCCGGCGCCCACTTCCGAGATCCACACAGGGAATCCCAAAGACATGAAAGTAAGAAGAGAATCGTCCCGTTCGGGTTCGCCAAGGTGGGCGGCAGGTTTCGATCCAACCTGCGCAAAGCTTACGAGCTGATGCTGTGTGATTTCAAGCGTTTTCTGAAAGGCAGAGCTCACCTTGGAAGACCTGAATCAGGCTCTCACTCAAGGGTTTGTACGCGCAAGGTTTCAGCAAGCTCCAGCCGAAGGAGCAGGCCGTTTTGCCCCTCCTACGCCGAACCGTCAGTCTCCGCCTACAATCTGCTGGCGTTAAAGCCATGTGCCCTCGAACCAAACTCCTTGGTAGCCGCTTTGCACAGGTAACTCGCTGCGTAGAACACGTCCTCCAGGGCTTGATCATCGCTCTGATGAAGCATCCATGAAGAACGACCGGGAGGAAGACTGACCAGGCCTGAAGCGTTGTGGTAGTCGACCCCGATAGCGCTCGCCCACGCGCCCCTGATGCGATTGTAAAGGCAGTCAGCATCTGGATTGGTGTAGTCCCCTACTGACCGATAAGCATCACCGTTGAGCAAAAGCAGAACGTGGTAATGGGGCCTGCCACTCTCCTGGCCTACCTCTCGAGCCCAGACGTATCTGAGGTGGTGCTTGTTGGCCTTCCCGTCTCGGACTTTCACACAAGCATAATTGGAATTGAGACGGTAACGCAGGCTGGCTATAAAACGCTCTATCACAGCGTTCGCGGTCGCGTCAGCGGGCAGATCCGCACGCCTGCTGTACCTGAGGTCGATGCGCACGGCAAATACACGTGGAGTGGCAAGGCTGGCGGTGATGATGGTTCTGAGGAGCTTGTCGAGGTACTCCTCCACGGATGGGCCCTGGGCTACTTGGATGGGTAGGCCTAGATAAGGGCTACTGAAGATCAGTCGCTGGTTTGTGTTGAAGGGGTTACGTTTGTAGTGGTGGTCGTCGCTCATGAACACTCTCCTAGGTTGGTTCATAGCAACGTGTGATGTGTATAAATTTATCTATCGAGAAGCACCTCCACGGTTGGCTCTGGTCCTTGAAGGACCATCGCTGACGGTGTGCTCCTTCTCAGGGCTTGAGGTATGGACAGGATGTGTACTGGTAAATCTTGGATGGTACTAATATATATACCGGAGAGCCTGGCTAGGCGAACGCTTGAGCCCGGCACAAGATTGAAAGCGAATCCGTGAGAATCGGAAGAAATAGAATTCTGGAAAGGTATTAAACACAAGAGCGCTTGGGACGTGACCACGGGCTACACAGCATAAACGCCATGACCTGCCTTAGCCGGTCATGGCGTTTATGCTAGTTTCTAGCTTGCCGCACCCGAACCTACAGTGGCTCCCGCAGCAACGCTCCTCCAGCCATGTCTCGCTCCTCAATCCTCGCCAGAATCCAGTCGGACACTTCGCTGTCCACCCAACCGACACAGCGGTCACCCAGCGAAACAGGTTTAGGGAAGCTGCCCTCCCCTACGTATTTATAGATGGTTGACCGGGCAAGGCCGGTCGAGTCGATAACATCTTTCAAGCGGATGATCCTCATGAACGGGCTCCTGTTATTCGTTCAGAGGATTGGGGGCTAAGTATTTTTTCCCTAAGCAGAGCTACTGCCTTAACCCACGCGACGGTATGACGCCCCAACAGAACACTCCAAGATGATTAGCAGAACGGCAGGAGCCGGCTCGTCAAGGCCTGTGCCTTACTGAGCCTGAGGGTACGCACCTATTAGCGCCGGACGATTGAGAGAAGCGTCAAGGCAGATCAGTGACCGCTGGTGCCAAGGCCAAAACCTGCCAACAAATTGACCGACGAGGAGCGCAAAGCCGTGGCGTCAATGTGCGACCAGGCTGTTTATCGCAGTTCCCCAGCGGCGTTCATCGTGACTTGCCAGCTGGATCAGGTCTGCTATCTGGCTTCGGGATCCATCTTGTACCGGGTGTTGCGCAAGTACGATCAAGTTCACCCCGGGGCCTTTTGAAAGCGCCGGGGCACAAACATAAAGCGACTACGCATACGGCCATGGAATCTAGCTAGCGGTGATCGCGGGACATCTCCTGACCGCCCGGAACTGCCCGGGGCACCTGGTTCTATCTGTACCTGATGCTGGACGTATATAGCCACGAGATCGTGTGTCACGAGGTCTATCAAAGCGAAACCGGTGAACTTGCCTGTGAGTTCATTGAGAAAGCCTGTTGAAGCGAGCATCTGCCGAATCGGAAGAAGCCACTGATACTGCACTCCGACAATGGCAGCCCCATGAAGACCTCGACCTCTCTGGAAAAGCTGTACGACCTGGGCATAACGTCCTTGAACAGCCGGCCAAGGGTGAGCAATAACAATGCTTACTCATACCCTCCGTTTCAGCACCCTGAAATTCCGTCCGGAGCCCCGGTCAGCGCCTTCAGCAAAACCGCAGACGCCCGGACTTGGGGCTGACCTTTGCGCACTGAAACATCACCGAGCACCGACACTTCGCCCTGAGTTACGTAGCCCCCCCCCCCAGCAACGCCACAAGGGCGTTACTGACCAGGTCTTGGCCAAGCGCAAAGAGGCTCTGGAGGCCGCGAACGCCAAGCCTTCGAGCCAGTGGTCCAGTGACAGCCGCGACTTCAGCCTACCGGAAACAGTGGCTTTGAATCCGGAAAGGCGGCCAACAGTTAAAGAACCATTGAATAGAACACGACAATCATGTTGATCGACACGATAAGCTCACACCTATCAAACGTGATTTAACATGCAAAAAAACAAGCTTATAACCAGTATTATCAAGCCTTTCAACAAACAACCATCTACTAGAGAGAATCTAGAATACACATAAATTCAGACTATAAAACTGTAGAAACAAGCTAGAATTTTTGAAAAGATCTTCTATGGATATTGTAGAGATATTCCAAAAAGTGCTTATTTGACAGTTTTTTTATTCTACAAAGGAAGGTTTTCATGGCTGTGAGACGGGGTGATGCACTGACTAAAGCGCTAGGCGCGTCCCAAGCAAACCGGCGATTCAGCATATGGTTATGGTTTTATTTGCAAGACGGAAATGCCCTCTTTGCCCAGCACGAGTTCGGGAGCGCAGCCATGAGAGACCGGATGGCCGAGTTCATCAACAGCACTCCAGGAAGCAGACAAGAAATTGTTTCCGCCAGTGCTCGGTTCCTGCTACCAGATGAATGTCTGACATGGATCTCAAATGATGACAGACAGCATCAATGGCTGATTCGGAAGATACTGAATATGACGCAGAAAGCGCACGAACCTGCTCCAACGCGCCTGGTTGGCAGAGAGCACGTAGTCGCCATGATTGATGTCTGGGCTACCGACCTATCGACAAAGCAGGACGCTGTCAAAGCACTCGAACGCGACTGGAATGAGCATAAAAAGCAGGACCACATATTCCGCTGGTTCAGGGATACCGATAGCGCTCAACGGTGCACCTTGGCTTGGGAGTGGTTGTGCAAAAATGATCCAATACTCACGGCATTCAGCTCTGTTATCGGTAGCTATGATGAACTACTGAAATTCTTCGACAGTACATCCTTCAGTCCAGATGAAAAAAGGCTGCGAGTCGACGCAATCAAGAAACGCTGGAGCCAGCAGACATACAGGAAAAAGCAAAAAGGCAAAAAGCAATACAACTTCATATTGTCTGACAAGACAGCCAGACTCCTTGACGAGCTGGCTAAGGCCCACGATCTGAAACGACCTCAGATTCTGGAAATCCTGATCCAAATGGAAGCGACAAGGGGAGTCTACATAGCGGAAAAGATGGAGATGCTCCGCAAACTATCATCGCCTCCCACGCCCTAGAAAAACCAGACTGACAACAGGGCGCTAGGGACATAAGCGATAGCGTGTACAGATCAAGTATTCACCTGACACCGGCCCCGTTCCGGGGCTTAGTTAATCAGCGTCCTCTGTGGCCGGATCTGGCTGCTCAACAATACTTTCGATGAACGCCTGGCTTGGCGTTCTGCCATTCCTCATTAGAACCTGGTGTGGTCACGCGTGATTGCAATGATGCAGGTATTGATCGAAGTCCTCCTGCATCCGTTCAACGCTCTCATACCACGTCGTACGCCCTGCTACGCGGAAGTGCTTGTCCAACAACGAGCGGCGCAGTCGCCCCACAAAACCCTGGGTCCGTGGTCGTAGAACACACCGGCTATTCCTTCGAGTTGCAAGACGAGTTCTAGGGTGTAGTTATCCGGTCTGTCGCCGTATTCTCGGTCGTTACGTGGCAGCAGGAGCCGGACCCTTATTGCAGCCTGCTCAGCCGCAACGGGGCGCGCCACCATCTGGTACGCGCATAGCCAGCCGCACCAACCTACAAGGGGGGGCGACAACAGCTCCACAGGCATATAGACGCTGCTAGCGCCTGTTTGCAGCGTTAGCACTCCTCCACCAGGACAGCCTCGCCTAGGGCAGCCAACATCGACGCAAAAATCCGGTGGGGCAAAAAGTGGGGCAAAAATTCGAGGCAAATAAAAAGGGGCTAGACCGTATCGATCTAACCCCTTGATTTGATTGGTCGGGACGGAGTGATTCGAACACTCGACCCCTTGCACCCCATGCAAGTGCGCTACCAGGCTGCGCTACGCCCCGAC
>MDTG01091300.1_pt1 | contig 14982 bp, 15 predicted proteins | sample 811421 | NCBI WGS metagenome assembly MDTG01 (sample SAMN05326645, study PRJNA326480) | marine metagenome | isolation source: seawater | place: Pacific Ocean: South East | collected 2011
ATGAAACATGCACAGTGAGTTGGGACGATGGAACGGAGGTGGATGAAGATATTAACTATGTAACAGCCATTAACGTTAATAATATGATTAATAAAATTGGCAAAGATAGTAATGGTTTTAAAACTACACCTTTAATGACAGCTGCATCAAATGAACAGTTCCAAATTGTTAAGTATTTAATGGAAAAAGGTGTGGACCATACTATTGTAAACAGACATGGATGGAATGCATTACATTGGGCAGTAGGTAATAAAAAGATTACGGATATCATTAAAATGTTTTTATCTTATATGTCACTTTATACTATTAATAAAAAAAGCACGTCGGGTGCGACTCCGTTGGACTTGGCACATGTCAACGATAGCCCAATCCGTCAACAGATCATTGATTTAATGCGATCCAAAGGTGCCAAGCGTGCGAGCGAGTTGGAGCGATCCCCAACGGAGGTGGAGACCAACACCACTTGTGAAATAAAAACGTTGGAAGATCAATTGAAAACGTTGCGTGAAATAAAAGCGTTGGAAGATCAATTGAAAACATTGCGTGGTCAATTAAAACGCAAACGGGATACGTACGATTCTTCGAATAAACGTCAGTGTGTGTAATAAAGTTAAAATTTTAATATAAAGGTATCTATGTATATGATATAATATGTATGATTATTTAGTGATTGGTGCTGGTGCATCGGGTATGTGTTTTGTCGATGTTATCTTACGATATACAGACAAGAGTGTATTGTTGGTGGATCGTCGTGATGGTGTTGGAGGTCATTGGCGTTCTACCTATCCTTATGCAACGTTACATGTTCCTCCAGCGCGTTATGGTATCGAATCGATTCCATTGCGATCCCACACGCGTCAAGGTATCCTCGACCATTTTGAACGAGCTCTTGATTATTTTAATACACATAAACAGTTTACGTTTCAACCAAATACTGAAATACACACCGACAATATCGATCTTGACGAATATCGGTATATCGTGGATGCACGTTACAATCAAGTGTTACAGCATGGCTCATCTTGTGTGACACCGTGGTCGCTTTCGGTACCGAATCCCAGTAAAAGCTATATCATGTTTGGCGATATGAAAACATGTTTGGATACTTGTCGCATGTTGTATCAACACGGTTGTCGGGATCTTACTATTGTGTTGAAACATGCACAATGTTATTATTTTCAAGATCGTATACCGTTTAATCGAAAACGATTGATAATGTACAAATATTTTCATCGGATCATGCCGTTGTTTGTCAAGTTAACATGGTTGTTTGGGTCGAGTTATATGTTTCTTGGTGCGAAACCAACACATATATACAGTGGTAATATGTGGAGAGACGAGTTTGAGATGTTGAAATCGGTCGAGATTCATGTGTTGGATGCACATTTTTGCAATGGTTCGTTGTATACCAAAGACGGTCGTCAGTTTGTATCCAATGAAAAATCAACAATCATCGATTGTCGTCATAGTAGCTTGACATTTACCAAACCAAAACCATTAATGAATAACAAATCCATTGTATTGCAACATATATTTGTCAACAACCCATGTTTCTCTACAACCACCATTGCTAAACTACATGTGTTTAAACAACATTTAAACATAAAAGCTATTAAAACACCAAATACACTCCAAGACGCGTTACAAGCACGCGTAACCATGTTAAACAACATTAACCATTTGAGACAATGTACCATAGCAGAGATTATCTTTGAATCACGTTTGAATCATATAGGGATAACCCTGTGAGGTATAAAGGGCATTCGGTCTTGTACAAAACAATGTGTGGCATTTATTGTGTATTACGTCCTACCACCGATTATTACAACGAACTTCGTGATTTAGATCATCGTGGACCTTATGAAAGCGGTGTATGGTCCAATGACGATATATGGATGGGTCATGTGCGCTTGCCACTCGTAGCGCCCCAAAACGGTTCTCAACCCATCCAAAAAGACGATTGGATCATCGTCATCAATGGTGAGATATACAACAGTGATGCGGGTAAGGGTTTGTCGGATGTATATGGTTTTGATCCAGAATCACCAGAAAAAATCGACGGTGTATTTGCATATGTGGCGTATCATAAAGAAACAAAACGGGTGGTGGTTGCTCGAGACGCGTTTGGAGTCATACCATTGTATATGTGTCATTACGGAGGTCAAACATATATTTCATCCGAGTTGAAGAATCTACCACCGGGTGCAATCATGTTTCCTCCTGGTAACAAATGGATATGTCAAAATTATGTGGAACAATTGCAACGTTTTTATTATTATGATCGTGTGTCCAAGAATATGACGAATGATTTATCTCAACGCGTGTTGGAGCTCTTGACCGCTGCGGTTCGTAAACGGTTGCAGGGTGACACACCATGGGCAGTGATGCTGAGCGGTGGTTTGGATTCTTCCGCGGTGGCTGCGATTGCATCGCGTTTGGCGGTGACCGAACGTCCAGATTATCCAGTGACGCATTCGTTTTGTATTGGTTTAAAGGGTTCACCTGATTTAAAGATTGCGCGGGAAGTGGCATCGTATATTGGTACACGTCATCATTCGGTGACGGTGTCGTTGCAAGATATGATGGATGCGGTAAAAGATTGTGTGCGTGTGGTGGAGACGTATGATGTGACAACGATTCGAGCTTCTGTGCCTATGATGTTGTTATCTCGTGTGATGCGTAATTATGGTATTCGTTTTGTGTTGAGTGGTGAGGGTTCGGATGAGATTTTTGCTGGGTATTTGTACAATTATTATTGTCCGAATGGCAAGGAAATGTTTGACGAGTGTATACGAAAAGTCAAATCGTTGTGTTGGTACGATTGTTTGCGTGCGAATAAATCGACAATGGCATATTCGGTCGAATGTCGTGTTCCTTTTTTGGACAAGGAGTTGGTTCGTTTTGCGTTGTTTGATATGGCACCAGAAGAAAAGATTCCAACCCGTGAACGACCCGAAAAGTATCATTTGCGTCAAGCGGTGTCAAAGCTCTTACCGTCGAGCGTCCTCAACCGTCGCAAAGCTCAATTCTCCGATGCGGTGGGTTCCAAATGGATTCAAGCTTTAAAACAGATTCGTTGCGAGGATTTTGACAAGCGTCATGAGCTGTTTCCTCACCAGACACCGGATACGCACGAAGCGTTTTATTATCGTCAATTGTTTGAGGAGATGTATCCGGGTCAAGAACGTGCCTGTTATTATACGGGTGATTCCACGGCGTGTTCATCTTCTACCGCGTTTAAGTGGCATAGTTCATTTGAAAAAGACCCTTCTGGTTTGTCTGTTTCTGGTATTTAAATGTGTTTTGTTTTTGTTAAAAGAGAATGATGCAAGCGATGCCAATGATGCAGATACAGCCGCAGGTTTCGATGAACAATGACGATGGTCAGTTTGTTCCATGTTGTTTGTCAGAGGACGATTCGGATTCCGACAACGATCATGGAGATGGTTGCGAGTGTGCGTTGTGTACACATGGTGATGGAGGTACAGGTGCGGGTCATAAAGTAATTCAGCAGATGAAGGAGTTGGATGAGTTTTTGGTGGGTAAGATATCCGATGATGAGATTTATAAAATTCAAAGTGAATTGTTTCGCAAACATGTGGAGGAACCGTTGAAAAAACAAGGAGTGGATTGTCCGACAGTAACATCTGAAATGTGTCGAGATCATTTTCAAAAACATCATTTAAATGTCAAACGAATGATTGCAAAAGAGATCTTGTTTGTGGATTCGATACAGAAAAAAGTTCGTAAATCATCGATTATGGAACGAAACAATATCTCGGGTCATACCAAAATCAATAATAACGGTGTAAGACAATGGATTTCATTATCGAAACATAAATTGGATTTGATCAAGTATTATCAGGGTCCTTTGTCCAAGTTGGGTGGAGGTCAGACCAAAACAATACAACCACAAACATTTACATAAATGCCCTATAAAAGCTATGATGTTTAACATAAATTTTAATGGCATCTTTAAGTGAACTTCGTAACCCTGCACCAACCAATGGATCTGTCTCTGCCTTTTCTCTTCCAACATCGATAGGTGTGAAACGTGGTTTTCAAGGAATCCCAACCGTGCAAACCTTGCAAAACCCATCGTTGCATAACCGCGTCAAGGAACCGATGGTCAATTCCACGGCTGCACATCCATATTTAATTCGAAAATATTCACGTGAATATGAAAAATTTTTCAAACAAGGTGATTTGATGTTTGTGCGCGTCGACAAAGCCATGGATTACAACATGTCCCGAGGCGTCTATGATTTTGCAAACTTGCAACTCTTGAATCATATCTTGAAAAAAAATGCCGGTACAGAAGAACAAGCCAAAGCAGAATTGGCGAAATATAAATTTGTAGGTATCATGGAAAACAAGATGGAAACGGGACGTGGTATGGACGATATGATTTTGATCAATGTCCGTGGTCGTTCTCGATGTTGCAACATGTGGTGTAAGGAAGGATCCAAACAATTAAAGAAAGGAACCGTCGTGTATTTGTGTATGGAAGAGCATACGACAAAAGATGAGATATTGTCCGACCCGTTGGGTTACCGCGACGGTGGTTCGGTCGATGCTGGAAAGAAACATTATAAAGTGGTTTGTGCGACAGAAGCAACAGACAAAACAACGGATATGGTGCCTGTCGGTATTGTGTCGATGAACAATCGTCCACATTGTCCAAATTATAAAACGGTTTTGAGTGCACACCACCGTTTTGATTCTTATCGACAGTTGATGAACAATCACCCGATTGAAATTTTTATGAGAGTTTAAAAAATCCTATATTAAAAAATACAACCTATATATAGAGCTTCTATTTTTTATAAATAATGGCTAAACGAAGACGTGTAAAACCTTATGCAAGACCTACTTCTTTCGATTCAAATGTGATGTATGACATTCGTCAATATCAAAAAAACAAATACGGTGCTTCCGATGATACCGATTTTCCTGTCGCAGGCGGCGATGAAATCTTTCACGTGGTGGAAGGTGAAATTCTCATGCGACATAAAAATTCCCCATATTATTCAAATGGTAATATGCATTGCTTCTCACATGCAAATGGTTTATCCAAAAACGATTACAACGAACTTGAATATGCTGGGGTCGCTGTAACCGGTTTTGCACCTGAACGCGAGGTGTACGAACAAGGGTTTGTAGCTAATTTTGGTGGGTTGAACACTATCTACAACAATGGACCTCACACCATTCGACCTGGAAATCTATTGGTCGCTATGATTCCAGAAAAAACCACAGGCTCAAAGTATCAAGAAGGTGTTCCAAGAGCAAAGTGTCAATTTGTACCCATGCCATTGGATAAGGCAATAAAACACATTGAAGAAAATACGGAAGACAGCGAGGGTAAGAAGGACAAAGCTGATAAAATTATAAACGCAAAGAAAACAATCCGCATGAACCGTATTATGGGTACTGCATTGTCTTATGCACCAAGTGGTCGTACCGTTGATGTTATATTACACAAAGCAACCGCTTACGCCATGTCAGAACTACCTGTGGTGGCAGCAGGTTCACCGCCAAGTTCACCGAAATTTAAAAAGGGGGGAGCGAAATTCGCAAAAAGTTCTGCAAAGAAAGGAGGACGCAAATAATAAATCTAAAAATATTTAATATAAATAGATAACATTTTGTTTATTAAAATACCATGTCGGATACGTGTATCGTATGTTCTAAACCTCTTCAAAGCTCTTCTTATATTCATCTCGATTGCTCTCATCGCATGCATTTATCATGTGGTATTAAACGCATTCAACAATTCAAGACGCATTGTATAAAATGTGAACACAACAACAATCCTGATCTAGGAAACGATCGTTCCTTGTCCATACACGCCAATACACTCAACAAGATTCGTCAGCGTCAATTGACACCAAAAAGTTCCAACACGTGGTTTCACCGCGTCTCGTCATTGATCACACCCATCACCCCTAACAAAACACATTTCATTGATTACATACATGCTCAAAGTTCATTGCAAGATATCAAAGCGCAAGGGTTTACGCCGGACGACGCGGTTCGGGAATCGATTCAATGGTCTAGCTTACAAGCGACGTACAAGATACAAGCACTCATTGATTTTGGGTTTCAATGGTCACACATGGCATGCATGAATATACAACCCAAACACCTCAAAGCCTTTACATGGAACCAAATGCAAGATTTAAATATAAAACACACCGATCTATTACAAACAAATATAGGAATACATGATTTAGCTATGTTAAAATTTACACCACATCAACTCACACACATGGGATTTGATTTCGAAACACTCTTAAACATGAATGCCAATGTCAACAATCTCAAACCGTTTGAATGGACGCTCAACGATATCAAATTGTACTTTCAACCCACACAAACACAATGGATGAATGCAGGATTCTATGACCGTCAAAAGGTACTTCAAGCCGGTTGGACCGAAAACGATATACGCAAAGTCATACCCAAACTCAATGCAAGAGCCAAAGGACGTTCACTACGAATACAATTTTAATACACCAAACATAAATACCAATATACCCGCCAACAATGCCAGATATTCTTCATATACAATCGAAACCGTGTTTAGGGATTCATTAATAGGTTCATACGATACAAAAGACATGATAATATATATAAACATTACGATTTAAATACTTTTTTTTTAGGTTGCAATAATTTGTTTTTGAATATATCAACGGGTATGGGTGTTTGCTGTTGACGAATCCATGGCTTGTAACATTGTTTGCAAATTGGCAATGTTTTGGTGCCTTTGTCACCGAAATCGATATCCACTGTCTCCCATGTGTTTTTACCACGATACAATTGACATACAGCACAAATAGTATGCATATAAAATACACCGTTTTCCATACATTGACCACATGTGATTCCATGTTCATTCATACAATCTGGATTGTATATGGTTGGATTGGCACACATTGGACAAAATAAATATAAATTATTATAAAACTGAAACAATGACCCTGTCATATTAAATTCAATACATTCTGTATCCGCACATCTCTCATTTATATGTTGTTTTCGTTTCGTCTTCCACTCTTTTTTTTTCATCCGGTTGTTTTGTACCGGCATATCGACAAACTCTTTCATCATCACATTTTTGCGCTTCTTTGAATCCGTCTTTTCCGACCGACGACCGCAATAACACTTTAACGTCTCATCGTCAATCAACACTTTGTGATGACCATTCGCAAAGAGATTCGCATCCGAACCCTTTTTGACCACAAACCCTTTAAAGGTATTACAAGAGGTGCAAATATACACCTTACCCACATGCTCAGGAAACGACACACCGTTTCGAATACCATAACGTCGTCGAAGCGCTTTCACCTGCTTGACATACAAATGCTTTGGTAACGGAAAGATTCGAACATCATGATGTGTCTGCAACATGGTTTCAAATAAATCTCGAATCGCTTCGAATTCATAACGCGTCAATGATGTCAAACGCTTTTTTAATTCTGTACGAAATGTGTTTTGATGGTAATGACGTTGCATATTCACAAACGCGTCGATCGTCTTTTGAGATACGCCGAAATATTGCAACCAATGAATAGGAACATCCTCACAACGCTTTAAACGCTTTGCCATATTTAACATAATATGCTTGTAGTCCAACGGAAACTCTTTGCGTATCTCTACAATCGAACGCTGCTCATCAATACGCTCACAATGTTGCAACACAATCTGAGTAAAACTCTGACGTTGAGGTCGATACAAATTACCCAATTGGTGTTTATTGACATCCACAAGAATACTTTCAATATCTTCAAACCATTTATTGATTCCTTGACCAGATTTTGTATTACGCTGAACCGTCAAACGAACCTTGTCCATCGCTTCCGATACATAACTCTCAAAAATCTCCCACTTGTACGTCTTCTTGATCTCTTCATACAACGGTGTAATCAAACGCATTCCAAACGCTAAAAACTCTTTGATCACGTAAAACAACAAATTCTGATAATACGTAAAGATCCACTCTTGCATCTGATTGCGATTCGGAGGCTTGTAAATAAACCGGCGAATCAAATCGTAACGAGCACGCCAATTTGGACGCTTCTTCGCATGTTGATAATTACCCAACAATGAACAAATCAACGATTGTAGCAAAAACACATACACCGTGTCATCACTCTGACAATAATTTGCAATGATCTCACGCAAATTACGAATCTGACACCGTTGAGGTAAACTCTTACACAACAAATGCACAATCGGTTTCATCTTGGTCTTATTCTCGTTCCAAAACGAACACATCGGTATCAAATGAATAATATCCGGTAAAGAACCCTCATGCACAATCTGATCCAACAACGGTGCATGCTTTTCCAACGCAGTCAAAGGCGCCAAACCATCGTCAATCGCACACATCATCGGTACATGCATATCATAAAACAAATACAAATGATACAACATACGATCATCCTGTGTATTCTCCATCAAATACACACAACCATTCACAATATCTCGAAGCGTGCTAGATATAGGATCACTATTATTACATTTCCAATACTCGGTATATTGACAAGCTGGATGAATATGCACCTTGTCTTCAAAGGAACCAATAAACATCCATTCGTATTCGGTCGACTGGTAATGGGTCGCCAAAACGTTTTGAGGGGTATCATTACGTTTTACTTTGTCGTGATAAATATAGGGACATATCCGCCCGAGATTCACGACTTTATCTCGAGCGGCTCCCGAAAAAAATGCTCTTTCTCATTCGGGTACTTCATACGCCATTGTTCATAATGACGCACACCATTTTTCATTTTTAAACGATATGCTGTTTTAATATGCAATACAATCGGGTCAAGGAGTCCTTGAAAGGTGTTGGGACCCGACACGATACAATCCTCCAAACAATATTCACCTTCTTTACCCACTATATTGCGATAATCTTGTAAAATCACATGATCTTTGATACCCATACCATCCGCACGAATGTTAAAGAACGCTCGAGCGATCTCGGCGCGTTTACACATTAAACACAAACGACCCTCTGAAGAATACTTGCCCGTTCGTTTAAACTCTTCCTGTTCAGAAGGCAATAAAAACTCTCGACACACAAACGCTTGCTCTTTGATATGAGGTAAAAACAAACCTTGACATTGATCATTCATCGTACAAGGACGCTCATTATCAATAGGCTCCCGAAGAAAATCTTCTTCGTATGCACGTGATACCACCTCAATCACCGCTCGAGATTCATTTTTATGACGCACATCTTCCGGTGATAACGTCTTGGTAATCGGTGCTTGAATCTGTTGACGCACATACGGAAAATCATACGGATGCAAATGATTCAAATTGTTACGTTCCCAATAATCGGAATTGTGCTGATTAAAAAAACGTGTCTCTGCCAACGACAGTTCCAAAGTCGACGATTCGTTCGAATCATCCAACAGCTCTGGCATACTCTCCTCCGTTACACGCTCAATCGTTGGTAACGAACTCAACGAAAACGTTGAACCACTCGAAGAACCACTTGACGATTCCTCCACACGTTGACGCTTCTTTGAAGGTCCCTTGTCCATCAAACTAAAATCATTCCAATGACTTGACATTTTATATCTGACAAAATACTTATATACCTCAAACAAGATCCATTCGATCCAAACCATTCAAAGAGACCAAACAGTATTATGAACATATAAAAGCGGTGGTGGACCATAATAAAATCATGAATTCTTACAATAAAATACTTGCTTTTGAAGATAAAATTAAAAAGGATAACACTATAAACAAACTAAAACAATATTGGAAAACAATAGATGGTATTATAAAAAATATAAAAAAAGCAAGATCACAAGCAAGATCACAAGCAATTGCATGGGACAGATATTTTATAAACAATTTAATAATTGAAAAATTCATTACAAATCAATCAATTAACATTGAAATATGTAAAAATATTTGTATATCATATTGTTTGTATTATAAAATAACATTATATGATTTGGTTTGTTTATTTTTCCGTCAAAATGATGTTGCTAAAGATAGAATTGCCAACATTTTAAAATCGATTGATGAGAACACAGATATCAAATGGGGAAATAAATTATATATATGGATAATGTTGAATCAATTACAACCAATAAAAGATATATTGGAAAACAACGATAATGCTGAGAAACAAATAACTAAACTTGTCAGTAATAACAATGCGTTGTCATTAGCTGTTAATTATAATGTCGATACAAATATACTAGAATATTTAGTAAGTAAAATAAATGATAATGATAAATCTAAATGGTTAAACCACATGTATACTTCATATCATAGATATAACACATTGTTAGATATAGCAAATCTAGAATGGTTAACAAATAATAACGCGTTGACTTCTAAACAGTTATATGGTAAATCAAAAGGTATTCTATCAAACGAAGAAGGCGAAGAAGGCGAAGATGCATATGAACAAAAATACAGAGAAATATTTCCTTCTTATGAATATAATGGAAATATTATTAAACCGTCACCGTTTTTACTTGCATGTCTATATGAATTTACTGCTGATATTGAAAAATTTATAGATATCGACCCCGTGAAATATGGTAATGCTAAAAGTAATTATATATATGGAGGAATTGTAAATTCAATAACAATAATAAATTTCATACTACGTGAACCACAATTGTGGATATCATTTAAAACAATTATTGGTAAATGGTCAGAGATAACAAGTACATGGGAAGAGAACAAAAAAATTATAAAAAAAAAAATAATACTCAAATTTGAGACAAACACTGAAAATTTTTTCGAATGGGGTTATAATGGCAAGAAAACTACCGCCATTACAGATAAAAAGTATAACAACATTAACTTCAAACTAATTATTGCCATTGCTGTTGAATATGATATTATAAACCAAAAAGATATCAAAATATTTATAAATGGTAGTGATAATGAGCACACTAATTTAACAGAGGTCGATAAAAAAAAATGGAAATTAATTATAAACGAATATTTACCAGATACATTGAAAATAAAAATCAACGAATCAACCGAGGCTAGATACACACAATACCTATACAAAAATCAATAATATGAACATATAAAAGCGGTGGTGGTAAACCACAAACAATGGGTCAATCATTAAACTGTTTTGCAAAAACAACTTCATCGGTTAATTATGGTAAAGAAGCACTTGACGATGGCATGGGGGACAATGAAGAAAAAACATCGTCATCGTCGTTGACACTGGCTGGGGATCTCTCCGAGTTTCCAGACGAATTTAAAGGACTAACCTATCATCGAACCGAAGATCCATTGTCAGATAGATCAGAGGGTAATGACGGATACAAGGCAACCTTTTACAGCAACAAAGAGGAAGATAAACATATTCTCGTACATGACAGGTTTATTGGATTTGAATTAGGTAACGGAACAATCCGTAGGTGCCTTGCTAAACACGTTATGGGCAAAACCATGAAGGTCGAAGGCGACAAACTAGTCGTTGTGGATGCACAACCGGTCGAGGATCCCAAAGAGGTCAAGGGTGCCAACACCGGTTGGAGATCGTCCAACGGTGGTATAAAATTTTAATACTATTTAAGAGTTTATTATAAATATAATTGTTATGAACACACCAACATATAACCAATACTGTCTACAATCATTGGACGCGTCCAACACCTTTCAACACAGTGAAGCATTGTTTCAAGAAGACAAAGCGAGAGATAAAGCGATAAATGACTTTAGTGATATATCGAATTCGACAATTGTAGATAAATATTTATTTTATAGAGGTATTAAAGCAAAAAAATTATCGGGTCGTGCAAGTACAAACCGCGCATCTCTAGTAGGTTTGTTTGCACCAACAACAGATAATCCATCTATAACCAGTGAAGATTTATGTTTTGTATACAAATACAAAACAAAAAAAGATATTATGACATATGTTGGTAAAACAATCAATAAAACCTCCTCATCGTTTTATATTGATGGTTATATAAATTATTCTTTTTCTTATAAACAAAAATCATATAAAAAAATAGATAAAGACGACAACCTTATAGAAATAGATGGACTAGTAAAAGATAGATTAAGCTATACAACCATAGTTGAAGTATATCTTGACCCGCTACTGTGTTTACAATCGGCTTTATGTAATGATAAACTCAAAGATAAAGAAGATCAAATTTATATTTTTATAAAAGGTCGTATATTTTTAAACTGTTTGAAATATTGGTCGTCAAATAAACAAAACTATGCAAATGGTAAAATAATATTAAATATATTGAGTATGTGCTTAACTGATAATAATAATATAAAAGTTTTAAATCCGATTAATGTTAATAAATATAATGTAAGAAAAGACAAAGAATCGGAAATATCTAATCTTGAAACTTTATTATCAAATTTAAATGAATATTATATTGATAAAAAAAACAAAGTTACAATAAACGATATTACTGTTGACATGATACAAATTACCAATAAAATAGAAAAATATTTTTTTGACAAGGAGCCATAAAATTATTTAATATAAACTATATTTAAGTATCTATATTCCAATATAAAAACATGCGTCGAGTTGTCTTGGAAAATCAAGCGCGTATATTTGCCTTTTTATCGATTGGTATTTACATTGCGATTCATGAAATCGCGTTGCAAGTGAATTCATCGGTGTCGAATCTCTCTGGGTACCATGGAACACATTTCGTGGTCGATATCATCATTCTGTTGTGCACCTTTATCTATTCCAAGGGTCTTGTACAGATCATGGTCCTTGTACAACTCATACAACTCTTTGTCGATCTCATATTGTCGGTAGCCTCTTACATCTCTCTACAACAATGTCGATATCTACGAAGCAACAATTGTATTCAAACACTGCCATTTGATTACATCATCTTTGGTTTGCAAATCTTACTATCGTGTATCACGGTATACAACCTGTTTTTATTGACCAAACTACGTGAATTACCAAACACCACCAAGAAATCAACCATACTGCAAATACGCGTACTACGAGCTGCATGCATCCCATACGGTATCGCATCACTCATATCCGTTCGACAATGGTATGCAGGTGGTCATGCACTATTTGACGTGATGCTCGGAGTCTTTCCAGGTAAAGCATTCACCGCCGTTATAGGATGGCTACTCGTCTTTTTGGATATACTCAACATCGCCATCGCCACAAACGTATTTGATCGACTATGCTCCGTTGTACTCTTACTACTTGGTTTGTTCGCTACCGTGTCTTATCAACCAACAACAAAACGAACATATAAAAACAACGATAAGAATATCTAAACACGGGTATGGCAGATAAAGACAAAGTAACAATAGATGTAACAGAATTTATTACGGGTGAAATCGTTAATATATCTAAGATGGGTATTGGTATTTCTCAAAAAACGTTAGATAATTTAAAACAAAAAGATTTTAAATATAGGGATAAAAATTTGTTTACAAAAGATATTATGATTAAGAATGGAGTTACTATACCAAAACAAATAGATATATTTGAAGATAAAGAGCTAGGAAGAACACTTTTTAATAGTATACTAAATGAATACGAAACATTAGCAGGGACACAAAAAAAAGGTAATAAACAAACATATACTATTCAAAGTCCAGATTTAAAAAAAAAACCTAAAATTGATAAAATTATAAAAATTGGCTCAGTATTAACCAAATGGTCAGGAGGTGATCCACCTATTTCTGAACTATATGAATTAAGTAGTGAAATTACAGAAAGATATACAGAAAAAACAGAATTGTTCGATGGAATACCAACTAAATTATTTGACGCAATAAACAATTTTATAGACGTGTTAATCACATTTAACAAGGATTTATCTGATAAAATAAAAGCTCAAGTGGAAAAATGGACTGGTTTTTATAGATTATTGTTAAAAAAATTACCAATAATAATAAAAGAAATAGATTCTCAATTAGAAATCAAAAAAATACGAAAATATGAAAAGTATATCAGTATAATTTGGACTAACTATGTGATGAACATCGCTACAAACAAAGAAAACATAAAAAAAATAAAAAAATGGTTATCAACCAAAAATAACAATGATTTAAAAACGAATTCGCTTTCAGAAGAAGAAAAAGAAGAGTTTCTAAAGATGAACCCCAGAGATATATTCAATAAATTAAAAGATGAAGATGTATACATATATATGTTAACAGGAATAGGCAAAATTGAAAACGACGATGATAACAAATACAGATTTATATTGTTTAAATGTTTAATAACCGAAAATTTGTTGGATTTTAAAAAGTTATTTGATAAGTTTGTATTAAAGATGAAACATGATTTTATAACATATTTAAAAAAGGACAGAAAATTAATAAAAGAATTAAACAAAAACCATGATTATAAAAAAATTATTGATGAAACCAACTACGCCATATACACCCAGTACACGTTTTAGATATAAAAGCGTGTTGTATACTACAGACGGAACCACGATGTTAAAACGCTCACTGGATGATATGAATGACTGTTGGCGGGAACCGGTTCGGGATCCCAAACGTGTTTGTGTGTCCGAGCCGGATGGTGTGTTGGGTACAAAACGTATTCGTGAGATGTTTCACGAACTGTCTTTGGTTTCCCACAAACGTGCTCGATATACCAACCCGTTGGATGATCTTCACCGAGGCATGGTTGACATGACCGAACCCGCTATCTTGCATCAACCACCAGTAGAGATGCATCAATACCTCAAAAACGAACCCAACAACGATTATGTACGTGCCGCGTATTATAGAAAACTACTGTTAGGAGTCCTCAACCGCGTCGAACGAGATCAACACAAAATCAAAGGACTCCAACAAACCATACGATCTCAACAAGAATTACAAGATACCATTACACGTCAAGATGCAAAAATTGCCACACTCATGACACAAAACCATCAATTGAAATTTCTTGTCTCCACCAACGACAAACCATACTCATGATTCACTAAATAATTTGAAAAAAATGTA
>MDTG01331192.1_pt1 | contig 14982 bp, 15 predicted proteins | sample 811421 | NCBI WGS metagenome assembly MDTG01 (sample SAMN05326645, study PRJNA326480) | marine metagenome | isolation source: seawater | place: Pacific Ocean: South East | collected 2011
CTTGGAACCATTTTAGTTCTGCTACTCTCTCTTTTTTTGAAAGAGTTGAGAGACTAAATTCTCCACTAGCCCACTTTTCTATCGCATCTGCGAATAAAGAAGTTGAAATTAAAGTTGATGTAACAGCAACAGCTAATATAGTTTTCAATGTTTTAAACATTAATTCCCCCGTTGTTGTTTTTAGATTTATTATTGAAACAAAATACAACTTATTTGTACAGTAATAATTGCTTTAAAAATACAACTCAGAAGTGTTTTAATTAATCAATGTTCTTTTAATTGCGGTTGACCAACCCTTTATCAAGACATTTCTAAAATTATTTTTCATTTTAGGAGAAAATTTTCTATCTAGATGCCAATTTTTTGAGATATCTTTTAGAGACTTGTAAACTCCAATTTTAAGACCCGCCATAAAAGCAGCGCCTGCTGCTGTGGTTTCTTGAACTTCTGGCCTTAAAACTTTTACATTAACTACATCAGATAAAAATTGAGAAAACCAATTATTCATGACCATTCCACCATCGACTTTTACAATTTTTGGTCTCAGACCGTCATGTTTCATTGCTTCAAATAAATCATATGTTTGATAAGCAACAGCTTCTATAGTTGCTCTTACAATTTCTTTTGGGCTTGTGTCTCTAGTAATTCCACACAATACCCCTCTAGAATTAGCATTCCAATGCGGAGCTCCTAATCCTGTAAATGCAGGTACTAAATAAATTCCATTATTATCTTTAAGTTTTTTTACTATTTTTTCAGTCTCTGGTGCTTTCTTAAAAAACTTCATTCTGTCTCTTAACCACTGAACACCAGCGCCAGCAATAAAGATAGAGCCCTCCATTGCATAAGTTGTTTTACCGTTTATTCTATAAGCGATTGTAGTTAACAACCTATTTTTTGAGTAAATTTTTTTATTGCCTGTATTAAGTAAAACAAAAGCACCAGTCCCATAAGTGCTCTTTAAAGATCCAGGTTCAAAACAACATTGACCAATAGTTGCAGATTGTTGATCTCCTACTACTCCGTTAATGGGTATAGATGTACCAGTAACAGATACATCTGTGAATCCGTAGTCATCTGCACAATCTTTAACTTCAGGCAAAATATGTTTTTTTATCTTTAATAATTTTAAAATTGCGTCATCCCATTTGTTTGATGAAATGTTGTAAATCATAGTTCTGCTAGCATTCGTTGCATCAGTAGCATGAACTTTGCCATTAGTTAGTCTCCAAATTAAAAAGCTATCAATAGTTCCAAACAATAGTTGTTTATTATACATAAGCTGTTTAGCTTTAGGGATGTTATCTAAAATCCATTTAATTTTTGTACCTGAAAAATACGAGTCTATTAAAAGGCCAGTTTTATTAAAAATCATTGTATCTTTATTTTGTTTTCTTAATTTTTTACAAAATTCTTCCTGCCTTCGATCTTGCCAAACTATAGCTCTATAAACTGGTTTGCCTGTTTTCTTATCCCAAAGTACAGTGGTTTCTCTTTGATTTGTTATTCCTATGCTTAAAATTTTACCCTTAAGACTTTTTGCTTTTTTAATTGTATCTTTTAAAGTTTTCAAAGTTGTTTTCCAAATCTCGTCTGGATTATGTTCAACCCAACCGCTTTTTGGAAAATATTGTGTAAATTCTTTTTGAGAGGAGAAAACTGGTTTGCCTTTTAAATCAAAAAGTATAGATCTATTTGAGGTAGTTCCGGCATCAATTGATATTATAAATTTTTTCATTACCTAAAATTCTCCCAGTTTAATTCAAGTTTTTTATCCTCAACAATAGCATTGATCATACTGAGCATTAAAGGTAATTTTTTTTCATTAAAATCTTCATTAACTTTTTTTGCAATTTCTTTTGCTAGATCTGCGCCCTCAATGGTAACTTTTTCCATTCTTGTTTTTTTTGCCTCTGAAAAGATTATTCCTTCACCAATAAATGATCCCATTTTTGCGTTTCTTCCTCCTCCAGAACTTACATATAGATCTCCCAAACCAGCCAGACCTTTAACTGTTTCTTTTTTACCATTTAAATGTTCTACAAAAATTTCCATCTCATGTATTGATTGTTTAATTAAAGCTGAAGCTGTATTTAAATAATTTTTTTCTCTTATTTCATTTGAAATATTTTTACTGCATAAACCTTTGGCTGTTCCTACAGCCATAGAAAAAATATTTTTAATCGCTGCTGATACCTCAACCCCATTTAAATCGTCCGAGTAAGATGTGTGGTAATAGTTTGTGTTTAACATATCTGCTATTTCTTTAGCAGTTTTAATATCCTTATTGGCAATTACTACACTGCTATGCACTCTATTAGCTAGACCAGCTGCTAGACAAGGTCCGCCTACTGCTGAAATATCAACTTTAGAAATTGATCTTTCACTTAAAAGTCTTTCTAGTTTATCAACCAATAATTCGTATTGGTTATTATGTATACTTAAGCCCTTTGTTAACATTAATAATTTAGGAACTTTTTTATTATTAAATGACCTGCTTATTTGATCAGCTGCCCACTCTATGCCCTTGGAACTTATACCTAAAACAATAAGATCAACTTTCGTTTTAAAAAGTTCTTCCATTTTTTCAAACTTAAATACTTTTACTTTTGTTGAAATCTTTGTGTTTAGACTAGGGTGCAGTTTTTCATTATTATTCAAATCATCAATAAACTGATTTTCTAAGTGTGTGCCGACAATTGTAGTGTCATGATTATTATCTATACAAGGTAATGAAAATGCGGTTCCCATCGCTCCAGCTCCAATAATTATAATTTTGGACATATTAATCTTTAATAATTATTTTTTTGATAATAATAAGTATAGATATTAACTCAATTTTTCCTATAATCATAAATATAATCAAACTTAATTTTGATGTTGTTAATAAGCTTATAAATTCAATTTTACCAATTCCAAACATCTCAGAGTTAGAAGTATTGGTAATTGTCAAAATAGATAATTTAAATGACTTTTCAAAATCAATATTGTCAAATATCAGAATTCCTGAGAGAATAAATAAACTAAAAAAAAATGAAATAAATATTAAAAATGAGATCTTTATATTTTCGTTAGTAATTTTTTTTTCTGAATTAAAAATTTGTTTATTAATAATACTGTTTGGGCTAATTAATTTAATAATTTCTGCGGATGCTGTTTTTAAAAGTATATAAATTCGCGCTAACTTAATACCAGAACTATTTGAAATTATTGAACCACCAATTATAGTTATAAGTAAAAAATATAAACTTAAGTTGCTCTCTGGGTTTAATAATGACAACCCTGAATTACTTAAACTACTTATAACACTAATTATAGTTTCTAAACTAAAGTTTTCCTTAAAAGAAACCAGTAGAATAAGGATAAAAGATAAAAATATTAAATAAAAATCTTCTTTATGTTCCTTTATAATGGTCTTTTTTTGAAAAATATTTAATATTAAAAAAAAGTTTAACATTGAGATAATTAACGAAAATATAAATATTATTTTTTGAAAATTTGTTGAAATAATTTTATCCAACGAGTTTGTTGGTAGAAATCCGCCAGTGGAAACTAAAGTCATTGTTAAATTAAGCGAATTAAACATTCTTACTTCAGCAAGATTTAACATTAAGAAAATAAAGAAACTTATCACTATATAAAAAATAAAAATTCTTAAAAATAAATCTTTAACAGAATTTTCAAAATTGATATTACCCTCACCAGAAAAGGTTAAATCGTTCATTTTATAATTAAATTGTTTGTTCGAAAAAATTAATACTAAAAAAAATAAAAAATATAATCCTCCAATCCATTGTGAAGAAGACCTCCATAATATTAATGTTGGGTCAAGATATTTTATGTTTTCATAAATAGAAAATCCTGTAACAGTTATTCCAGAAATTGACTCGAAAAAAGCATTTAAGAAAGTCATTTGATTGGTACTAAGATAAAACGGTAAAGAAAATAGTGTCGAAGAAATAAAATAAACTAAAATTACTAAAATGAGTTGTTCAATGAATTTTATTTTTTTTTCTGAATTCTTTCCGATTATTATAAAAAATATACTTAATGCAATAGCAATAATTAGAGTAATAATATAAGAACTAATATTTAAGAAATAATCAAAATAAGATGAATATAGTATATTTATAAATGACAAAAAACCTATAGGAATACAAAAAAAACCCAAATAAAAACTTATTCTTTTATAATTCATTATCAAATAGAACTGACGCTAAAAATACTCTCAACTTCTTTTAACTGTTCTCTTTTTGCTAGAAAAACAACAAGATCTTTTTTTTCAAAAACGAAAGTGGATCTTGGAATAATCACTTGATCTTTTCTTACTATCGCTCCGACCCTGATGTCTTCTGGTAAATTTGAGTCTTTTATTTTTTTATTCAATAATTCAGATTTTTCTGTAATTTCTGCTTCAATAAATTCATACTCTCCGTCGAGTAGAGAATATACTGTTCCAATAGTTCCTCTGTGAACATGTTCCATTATTCTTGAAACGGTCGTCATCCTAGGATCGACTAGATCATCTATGTTTAAAGAGTCTTGAAGTAGATTGTAATTAGTTTTATTAACAATAGCGATTGTTCTTTTTTTTTGCCCAGTTTTTTCTGCTAAAACACATGCCATCATATTGTTTTCATCATCGTTAGTTAAAGCTAAAACTGTTTCAGAGTCTTCTAGGTTTGCTTCTTTAAGAATTTCCTCATCTAATGCATCTCCATTAATTACTATCGATGAAGATAATTCGTTTGCTATTTCTTCGGCTCTTTTTTTATCCTTTTCAATAATCTTTATACGTAGATCTTCAAAATTAGACTCAAGCATTTTTGCTAAATTCAAACCAATATTTCCCCCGCCAATTATTAAAATATTTTTTGCAGCTTTCTCCTCATGGCCAAAAGCTTTAAGTATTTGGTTTAATTGATCGCTGCTAGCAACAAGATAGACATTGTCATTCTCTAACATTTTGTCATTTTTTTTTAAATAAATAAATTTATCTTTTCTTAATGCTCCAAGTATGTTTGCTTTAAAATCAGGAAATTTTTTAGTCAAGTCCTTGAGTGAAATATTTTTAATTGGACAATTTTTTTCAACTGAAATTTCTAACATCTTAACTTTATCTTTTGCAAATGGAACACTATCCAAGGCACCTGGTGCCTCCAGTCTTCTGTATAATGATTTAGCAACTTCTAGTTCAGGAGATATAATAACATCAATGGGTATATTTGAATTGTTGTATAATTTTCCCCATTTGCCCTCTAAAAAATCTTTGGTTCTTATTCTTGCAATTTTCTTAGATACATTAAACAATGAACTCGCTAATTGACAAACAATCATATTCGTCTCATCATTTCTTGTTACTGCGATTACCATGTCAGCCTTTTCTGCGCCTGCGTTTTCAAGAACTGACGGAAGTGAGGCCCTACCTACTATGGCTTTTACATCTTGAGTATCATTAATCTTTTTTACATCTTCTGATGACTGGTCAATTACTGTTACTGAATGACCTTGTGCAGATAATTGTTTGCTTATTGAAAAGCCTACCTTACCGGCTCCACATATTATTATGTTCATTCTAATTTATACCTTTTATACCTAAAGATTTTAATTTTCGGTGAAGGGCTGATCTTTCCATTCCAATGAAATCTGCTGTTTTAGAAATATTGCCATGATTTTTTTTTAATTGATTGATTAAATACTCTTTTTCAAAATATTCTCTAGCTTCTTTTAATGGTGAGGCAAAGGATTTTTCCAATACCGATTGTTTTCTTCCCGCTATTTGCGAAGTTGATAATATATCATCCATCAATTTATTAATATTATCTTTACTCTCATTGGATGACAAAATAGTAACTCTCTCAACCAAATTTCTCAATTCCCTTACATTACCTGGCCAGTTATAAGTATATAAATTATCATTTTTAATATCAATGTTAGGTTGTTGTACGCCATTAATTTCTGAAAGCTTTTCTTTGAAATAGTCTATCAATAAAGGAATGTCTTCTGTTCTTGAGCTTAGAGATATGAGTTCAATTGGTACAACATTTAATCTGTGGTAAAGATCTTCTCTGAATTTTTCGTTTTCAACTAATTCATTTAAATTTTTAGAAGTAGATGAAATTAATCTTATATTCACATTAATATATTTAGATCCATTTAATCTCTTAAATTTTTGATCAATTAAAACTCTTAAAACGTTAGCCTGTGTCTCATACGGAATTTCAGAAACTTCATCAATTAGTAAGGTGCCTTTATTTGCTCTCTCTAAAGCACCAAATGATACATTTCCATCATCAAACTCTTCCCCAAATAATTCCTTTTCATAAGTATTTTCTTTCAATAAAGCTGCGTTTAAAATTACGAAAGGTTCTTTTGATCTAGTTGAATTTTTATGTATTTTTCTTGCAACCAGTTCTTTTCCAGATCCAGTTGGACCGGATATTAAAATTCTACTTTCTGATAAAGCTAGTTTTTCTATAGTTTTTTTTATCTTAATAATTGATGGACTTTTGCCAATAAGTTCAAAAGAGTGAAATAATTTATTTTCTATATGATCCTTCTCTATCTTCAGAGATGCATGTTCTAAAGCTCTTTTAACATAATTCATTATTTTTTCAGTAGAAAAAGGCTTTTCTATAAACTCATAAGCTCCAAGTTTCATTGCTTCAATTGCTATTTGAACCGTAGCATGACCAGATATCATTATAACTGGGGTCAATTTATTCTTACTTATTACTAATTTTAATAAGTCAATTCCGTCTTTATCGACTTTATCTAGTTTGATATCAATAATTGCTAAGTCTGGAATTTTTTTGTTAATTTCTAAAACTGCCTGATCATAATTTGCAGCAGATCTCACATCAAAGTTTTGCTCCTTTAAAATCTTGCAGATCAAAAAACGTATATCTGGATTATCGTCAATAACTAATATATCTTTATGCATCTATTTTTGGGAATGACGTTTCAATGTAAATTCCATTACCATTTTTGTTGTTCCTTATTAAGAAATCTCCGGAATGTTCGTTAATAATTTTGCTTACGATAGGCAAACCTAATCCTGTTCCCTTTTTTTTCGTAGTAAAATAAGGCGTCATTACTTTTTTTGTATTTGGTATGCCTGTGCCATTATCTGTCAATCTAATCACTATATAGTCATTATTACTAACAATTTCTATGTCAATTTTACCTTTAAAATTGGGGTTTTTTTCCTTTAATTCTTGGAAAGCTTCTTCAGAATTTTTAATTAAATTAATAAAAACTCTATTAAGTTGTTCGGCATCACCATTAATGAACATTTCTTTATTCTTAGGATGAAAATTCAAATTATTTTTAATTGATAATTTCATTAGATTTACTGATCTTGCAACAACATCTATGATATTTATTTCTTTAAAAATTGGTCTAGGCATTCGTGCAAAATTTGAAAATTCGTTTACTAAACCTTCAATATCCTTAATCTGTCTATTAATAGTTTCTAAATATTTTTCAAATTCTTCATTATTACTATTAATCTTGGGCGCATATTTTTCTCTAAGTCGATCAATTGATAATTGAATTGGAGTCAACGGATTTTTGATTTCATGTGCAAGTTTTCTAGCTACTGTTTCCCAGGCTTCATATCTCTCGCTTGCAAGAAGCTTGTCTTGTTGTTTTTTTAACCTATCTATCATTGAATTAAAATTTTCAATTAATTGCTTAAATTCATCATCACCTTCAACATATGGAACTTTAACGTCAAGAGCGCCTTTACTTATAGCATTCGAAGCTCCAATTAAATTAATTATTGGTTTAGTCAGTCTTGAGGCAAATGTAATTGCTATTGATGTAGATAAAAACAATAACAGAGTTACCACAATAATATATATTATTGCAAAAGTTACTTTAATCCCTGTTTGTGAATTTTCAACTGAATAATAAAAACTAACTGCTTGTTCAGTTTCATTTAAATACCTTAAAATTTCTGAATCTATATTTCTTGAAATATATAAATAAGTATCAACTAATGTATTTAGTTTTATCATCACTGTTGTTTTGTTTACTAAATTATTTGTAACAAAAACTGGCTTACCTTCGAGGGCTCGATCATAATCTTCATCTAATGGAATTATAAATTCTTCTTCTATATCTCTAACGTCTGAGATTAAAATATTTCCAAGACTATCGATCAGATAAACATCATCTATTCTTCTTAAAATTTTTTCAGATTTCAGTATCGCCTTAAATCTTTGAGGATTTGAGTAAAATAAACTTGATGCCCTATTTAGTCCATTGCTCATTAAAATTACATCTGACTGTACATTTTTTTTACTCTCATCTAAATAATTTTTTGCTACATCGTATGAATTATTTACAGCTTTAGTAATTTGTTTATCGAAATAATTTTGAACTCCGAAATTAAAAATAAACAAAGAGAAAATTGCCACTACCAATGATGGCAGAAGTGTAAATACAGAAAAAATAGATATATATTTTAGATTTGTTTGAGAACCGGCTTTATTTTTTTTTCCTGTATAATAGAATCGATAAAAATTTTTAAATATCAGGCTAAAAAAAAGTATTAGCAAAATGATATCAATAATTAATAAAGCCTGTAAGTTCTGATCTGTAAGCGGTACAAATCCCTCATTAATAAACGTTAAAAACGTGACTATCCCCATGAAAATACATAAAAATGAAGATAAAATAATCCAATTAAAGTTTTTTATAATTTTAAACATTCTAATATGTGTTCATTATTCATATAAATATAATATAATTTTATACAATGAGTTTTTGTTTAATCATTCTCGCTGGAGGTAATAGTCATAGATTTAAATCTAATATAGGGAAACCATATCAAAAAATTGGAGGTAAATCATTAGTTGAAATAAATATCAATAAAGCTCGTAAATTTAAACAAATAAAAAAAATTATTCTAGTTTATAACAAAAAAGATGCAAAAAGAGTGAAAGCTTTAAAACTTAAAAACGTTAAACTAGTGACTGGAGGTTCCAACAGGCAAAAATCTACTTTTAATGCATTAAACAAATTGATTAAACAAAAAGGGATAAATAAAGTTTTAATCCATGATGTAGCTAGACCGAACTTTTCAATGAAATTATTTAAAAATATTTTAGTAAATATGAAAAATGCTAGAGCGGTTGTTCCAAAAATAGTTGTTCAAGATGCAATAAAACAAATAATCGATTCAAGTAAAGATGAATATATTGTTAGTAAAAGAAGAAATAACCTTTTTTTAACTCAAACCCCACAAGCATTTATTTTGAAAGAAATTTATAATTTGCACAAAACTAACTCTAATAAATATAAGGATGATGATATTTCTTTATATGTAGATCTAAATGAAGTTAAATTTATTGAGGGTGAAAAAAATAATTTTAAAATTACAGATAATTCTGATTTTGAAAATCTCAAAAATATTTATAGATCTAAGCAGAGTGTAGGTATTGGTTTTGATGTTCATAGACTCGTTCCAAAGAGAAAGCTTTATTTAGCAGGTTTAAAGATTAAATCAAAACTAGGAACGTTAGGGCATTCTGATGGTGATCCTGTTCTTCACTCAATTACAGATGCAATTTTAGGAGCTAGCAAAATGGGAGATATAGGTCAATTATTTTCAGATAAAAATAAAAGATTTAAAAATATAAGGTCATCTATTTTACTCAAACAAGTTGTAAAAAATATTAATCTAAAAGGTTACTATATAAATAATATTGATATCAATATCATTGCCCAGACACCAAAAATTAAAAGATATAAAATCAAAATGATTCATAATATTGCTAAGCTTTGTGAAATTTCTGTTAACCAAATTAATATTAAAGGAAAAACAACAGAAAAATTAGGTGTTATCGGAAAAGAAAAAGCTATAGCTTGTGAAGTGATTGCATCGATTATCAAATATGATTAAAAATATTAATTATTTATTTGTAACATTTTTTGGTCTAGGAACGATTAGATATGCTCCTGGAACAATCACTTCGCTAATAACAACTGTTCTTCTTTTTAGTCTCTTTCATATAATTAATTTATCAAATTATTTGATATTATCTTTTTTAATATTAATCTTTATGTACTCTTTTTATGCTATTAGTGAATACATTAAGTATAATGAAAATAAAGATCCCAAAGAAATAGTCATTGATGAAGTTATAGGTCAATCTATTCCATTATATTTATATGAAATTGCTCATGGATTTGAAAAAAATGCTCAGGATATAATACTTTTTTATATTTACATTTTTATTTTATTTAGATTTTTTGATATTAAAAAGCCTTTTCCTATAAACATATTGGATAAAAAATTTAAAAATAGTTTTGGTGTAATTTTTGATGATGTGTTGGCTGGATTGTATGTTGTTTTAACCTTAATCATTTTTATGATAATAAAGTCTAAATTTTTGTAATGAGTTTAAATAAAAAAATAGTTTCTTCACTAAAAAGAAAAAACTTGAAGCTTGCCATAGCTGAGTCTTGCACTGGCGGTATGTTATCTAGCGCTATAACTTCAGTTAGTGGTTCGTCAAAAGTATTTTTAATGGGTTTAGTTACTTATTCAAATAAAGCTAAGAATGACATATTAAAAATTCCAAAAAAATTATTAAAAAAAAATGGTGCTGTTAGTGTTCAATGTTGTCTAGCGATGGTTAATTATCTATATAAAATTAGTAAAGCTACGGTATGTGTTTCTATAACTGGAATAGCAGGGCCTAAGGGGGGTTCTAAACAAAAACCTGTTGGTTTAGTTTACATAGGGATAAAGACTAAAAAAAAGGTTATTATTAACAAAAGTGAATTTAAAAATAAAGGCAGGATTTCAATTCAAAAAGCGACAACAAAAAAAGCTTTAAATTTAATTTTAAAAACTATTAAGTGATGTAATTAAGCAAATCTGCAATAAAACTATTTGCTACTAAAAAAATTAAAAAAACATTAACATATAATATTAAAACCATTGTATTTCGTCTTTTCTTTCTTTTTAGCAATGATTTCTCCTCAGGAACCCACTCTTTATTTGGTGATTTGAAATCATAAGAAAACATCCAATATGTTGACTCACTCTCATTTGGATCGCCCGTGCGAATTTGCTTAAGATAACTTGCTAAATATCTACACGTAAAACATAATATGATTAAAAGTAAAATTTCAGTCAACATTTTTATATAACTTCACGGCTCTTTCTTCAAAAGCTTTTGCAATTTTATTCAATCCCAATTCAAAAGATCTTTTCATTATTCCATTCAAAATAGGATTTTTCAACTCAAAATCTATAAAGAATTCCAACTGGGTTGCATTGTTTACTTCTTTAAATCTCCATTCATTTTTCAAATGTTTTAAAGGACCAGTAAGATTTGATACGATAATTAAATCTTTATCTTTGTAAAAAGAAACATGGCTTGAAAATGTTTCATTTAGGAAACTTTTTCCGACTTTTAAGTCTCCATTAAAAGTAATTAAGTCTTGACTTTCGTTTTTATCAAAAATTTTTCCCTCTAAGCACCAAGGAACAAACTCTGGATATTTTTCAATATCTAATACCATTTCTATTAGATGCTTTTTTTTACAATCAATAATTTTCTTTATTGAGGCTGATGACATTCAAGTTGTTTATTTCTTGCGTCTTGAAGTTTTCTAAAATCCTCATCAGCATGGTAGGAAGATCTAGTTAATGGTGAAGACGAAACAAGTAAAAAACCTTTTGTTTTTGCAATATTTTTTAATTCTTCAAACTCTTTCGGAGTGTAATATCTATTTAATGGATGATGTTTTTCAGATGGCTGAAGATATTGGCCAATAGTTAGAAAGTCAACTTCTGCAGACCTAAGATCATCCATTACTTGAATAATTTCATCCTTATTTTCACCAAGTCCGACCATAATTCCTGATTTTGTAAAGACTTTATTATTAAATTTTTTTGCATTTTTTAAAAGTTCTAGTGATGAAAAATATCTCGCACCTGGTCTGACTGATGGGTAAAGTCTTGGAACTGTTTCAATGTTATGATTAAATACATCTAAATCAGCTGATAAAATTTTTTTATAAGCTTCTCCTTTTCTCAAAAAATCTGGCGTTAAAACTTCTATTGATGTATTAGGATTGATTTTTCTTGTAGCTTCAACCACTTTATAAAAATGTTCCGACCCTCCATCTTGAAGATCATCTCTATCAACTGATGTTATAACGACATGTTTTAAATTTAATTTCTTAACTGCTTTTGATATTTTTATTGGCTCAAAAACATCTAATTTAGATGGCTTTCCAGTTTTTACATCGCAAAAAGCACAAGCTCTTGTACAGGTGTCTCCCATAATCATAAAAGTTGCGTGTTTTTTACTCCAACATTCAGTAATATTCGGACAATTAGCTTCCTGGCAAACAGTGACTAAATTATTTTGATTTACAATTTGTTTTGTCTGAAAAAAAATTGAAGAGTCCAGTATTTTAGATCTTATCCAATCCGGTTTTTTTTTAATTGGATTTATAGGTTTATTTGCCTTTTCTGGATGTCTAAGTTTATTTTTCATTTAAGTTTTATTATAATCTCATCTTTCTCACCATATCTAAATTTTTCTCTATATAACATGTCTAAAAAATCTAAATCATTTTTCATTATTAATTTAATTTTATTTTCAAATTTTTCTATTTTCTCACTAAGAAAAAACTCTTTTTTTAAAAGAGCTTGATAAGTGTCTTTTTTTTCAAAATAAGAAATTAAACCTCTTTCCCCACCAATTAAATTTATACCAATATACAAAGTAAGAAATATATTTAGTAAAATAAGTTTTTTCTTTTTAAAACTTTCAATAAGCCGCATGTTTAGATTTTAGCCATTTTAGCTTGATTTCCAAGTTCTTCTTCTACACGTAATAACCTGTTATATTTAGCCACTCTCTCTGATCTAGCTAAAGAACCTGTCTTTATTTGAGAGGAATTAGTTGATACTGCTAAATCAGCTATAAAAGTATCCTCTGAGTCGCCTGATCTATGCGAGATAATAGTCTTAATGTTGTTATCCTGAGCAAGTTTTATTGTCTTTAATGTTTCACTCACTGTTCCTATTTGATTTGGCTTCACTAAAATAGAATTCGCTGATTTTTCTTTTATTCCTTTTTGTAATCTTTTTTTGTTTGTAACAAATAAATCATCTCCAACGATCTGGATCTCAGTTTGTTTGGTTAACTTACTCCAATTGTCCCAATCATCTTCGGAGAACGGATCTTCTATTGATTTTATTGGATATTTTTTTATCAATTCTAAAAAATAGTTTACATTTTTAGGTTTTGATAATTCATTTGCAGCTATATCTAAACATATTGAAATATCTTTTCCTGGTGTGAAACCTGCTAAAGATATTGACTCCATGATAATTTCAATGGCATTTTCATCAGAATTTAATGAAGGTGCAAATCCACCTTCATCACCAACATTTGTGGAAATATTTTTTTTTTCTAAAATTTTTTTTAAATTTTGAATAACTAAAAAAGACATTTGCATACATTCTTTAAAATTTTTTGCACCGTCAGGTCTAATCATAAATTCCTGAATTTCCAATGAATTATTAGCATGGGCACCACCGTTGATAATATTCATTAGGGGATAAGGCATAAAATAAGTATTATTTGATTTATCACTGTTGATATAATTATATATTTCTTTTTTATCAAACTTAGCAGCAGCTTTTAAACTTGCAATTGATACTGCCAATATAGCATTAGCTCCAATATTTGATTTGTTTTCTGTTCCGTCTAAATTTATCAAAACTTCATCTATATCATTTTGATTTAACGAATTTTTGTTAATTAGATTTTTAGAAATTTTCTGATTAATATTCTCTACAGCGTCAAAAACACTTTTGTTTAAATAATCTTCATTGTTATCTCTAAGTTCATGCGCTTCATATCGGCCTGTCGAAGCACCTGATGGAACTATAGATGTTCCAACTAAACCATTTTGTAAAATCACCTCAGCTTCAACCGTTGGGTTACCTCTGCTGTCAAAGACCTGCCTGCCTTTTACATGTTTAATTATTGACATTATTATTTTACTAACTTATCGATTTCAGTTAATTTTTTTAACAATTCTTTTAATTCTTTTAGTGGCACCATATTTGGTCCATCGGATGGAGCATTGTCTGGATCTTCATGAGTTTCAATAAATATAGCTCCAACTCCTACAGCAATCGCTGCTCTTGCAAGGTGAGGTACAAATTCTCTTTGCCCTCCACTTTTTTCACCCATTCCCCCAGGTTGTTGTACTGAATGCGTTGCATCAAATACTATAGGAAAACCAAATTTAGACATTATTGGTAATGATCTCATATCTGAAACTAAAGTGTTATAACCGAAACTTGCACCTCTTTCAGTTATAAGAATGTTGCTATTTCCTGAGTCTTCAATCTTTTTAATTACGTTAGCCATATCCCATGGGGCTAAAAATTGTCCTTTTTTAACATTTATTATTTTTCCTGTTTTCGCAGCTGAGATTAACAAATCTGTTTGTCGACATAAGAAAGCTGGTATTTGTATTACATCTACGTGGTTAGATATAATTGAACACTGTTCTGAAGTATGCACGTCGGTTAAAATAGGCACACCAACTTCTTTTCTTATCTTTTCAAAAATAGGAAGGGATTTTTCTAGTCCCAAACCTCGTTTACCTTTCAAACTTGTTCTATTGGCCTTATCGAATGAAGTTTTGTAAATCAAATTGATACCAAGATCATTTGTAATTTGCTTTAGTTCACTTGAAATTTTAATTGCATGAGTTTCACTTTCTAATTGACAGGGTCCTGCAATTAATGTGAAAGGATTATTGTTTGCAATTTCAAAATTATTACATTTTACTTTATAATTTTTCATTTTTTTGAATAGTTTTTCGCAGACTTTATAAAAGATGAGAATAGAGGATGCGGTGCTAAAGGTCTAGATTTAAATTCAGGATGAAATTGAACTCCAATAAACCATGGATGATCTTTTAATTCTA
>MDTG01353787.1_pt1 | contig 14982 bp, 15 predicted proteins | sample 811421 | NCBI WGS metagenome assembly MDTG01 (sample SAMN05326645, study PRJNA326480) | marine metagenome | isolation source: seawater | place: Pacific Ocean: South East | collected 2011
AATTATCAAACTATTAATTATGTTTAACACAATATTTCCAAAAATACATAAAGAGGGGTATAAATTTTTAGCTATTTCAATCATAGCTACTTTTATTATTTTATTTTTTTCAAAATTTATGGGAATCCTGTTTATTGTGATTACAATTTGGGTTTATTATTTTTTCAGAGACCCAGAAAGATATTCCATAAATAATGACAAGTATCTAGTCAGCCCAGCTGATGGCTTGATAACTGATATTTCTGAAAAATCCGGTCCCGAGGAATTACGACTTGAAAATACTTCGTATACGAGAATTAGTGTATTTATGAATGTATTTAATTGTCACGTTAACAGATTACCATCTTCAGGCAAGATAGAGGAAATATTTTATAAACCAGGAAAATTCTTAAATGCCTCTTTGGACAAAGCGAGTGAAGAAAACGAGAGAAATTATTACAAAATTAATTTAATTAACGGTGAAGAAATTATTATAGTACAAATAGCCGGCCTTATTGCAAGGCGAATAGTATGTGAAGTTGAACAAGGTCAAGAGTTAAAACAAGGTGATAGGATAGGAATGATAAGGTTCGGTAGTAGAGTTGATATATATTTTAAAAATAAAAAAGTTTTAGCTAAACTTGGTCAAAACGTTGTAGCAGGAGAAAGCTTATTAGCTTCTGAATAATGGAAGAGAATAAAAAATTTAAATTAGTTTCTTCAAAAAAAACAAGATACTTATTACCAAATATTTTAACATTAGCTGGAGTTTGTTTAGGAATAAGTTCAATCAAGTTTTCAATAGATGGTAATTTTAGTTTAGCTGTTACATTAATTTTATTTGCTGCAATATTAGATGCTTTGGACGGTAGAATTGCAAGATTAATTAAAGGAACTTCTGAGTTTGGAAAAGAGCTAGACTCTCTAACTGATTTTGTAAGTTTTGGCATTGCTCCAGTTTTTACTTTATATTTTTGGGAACTTAATAACTATGGAAAATTAGGCTGGGCTATTACTCTTATCTATTCTGTCTGTTGTGTTCTAAGATTAGCAAGATTTAATTTGACTAAAATTGAAGAAACACAAGAATGGAAAAATAATTTTTTTGAAGGAATACCTTCTCCAGCGGGAGGACTTTTAATTTTAATGCCATTAATTTATGAACTAACTGAATTAAATTTTGGATTAGACATTAAAAAATTTACACCTTATCTTACAGTGTTTATAGCGATATTTTTAGTGAGCAAGATTCCTACACTAGCCTTAAAAAAAATTTCAATTTCTCCTAAAGCCACTGTTTTTTTGTTACTAGGAATTGGAGTAGTTTTTATAGCTCTATTATTTTATACTCTCGAGACACTTCTTATTTTTGGAATTATTTATCTATTATCAATTCCAATAAGTATAATTATTTACAGTAATCAAAATAAAAAAAACAATGAAAAAATATCTGACGACAATCACGAAGATATTTTGTAATGAAAAAATCAAAAAGAATTAAAAAAAGCAATTCTTGGAAAATTAAGCAACACAGAGATCAATTTTTCAAAAAATCTAAAACCTTAGGTTATCGATCGAGAGCATCATTTAAATTAATTGAATTAAATAAGAAATACAAGTTTATCAAAAACAACACTAATTTACTTGATTTAGGTTCTTACCCAGGGGGCTGGGCTCAGGTAGCTATTAAAACAATTACTAAAGGAAAGATTATGTCTGTGGATATTAAGGATATGAAGCCATTAAAATATGTGAAATTTTTAAAAGGAGATATAACAGAAAAAGAGTCTAAATTTGCTATAATTAAATATTTTAAATCTAATTTAGATGTGATTATCTCAGACATGGCTGCAGACACAACAGGTAACAAATCTTTAGACTCAATAAGAACAAACCAGTTGTGCGCTAATATTATTAATTTTTCAAAAGAAACGCTTAAACCAAAAGGTGTATTAGTGTCCAAGCTTTTCATGGGAGAGGATTTTATAGAGGTGAAAAACCTTGCTAAATCTATCTTTCAAAAAGTAAATTTTTATAAGCCTGAATCTAGCCGAAAAGAGTCTAAAGAAACTTATTTACATTGTAAAATTTTAAAGACTTTATAAATTTTAGTAATTGTATATAAGTTTATATGGATACAATTAATGAAGCATTAACCTTTGACGACGTTTTGCTTCTACCAAAATACTCAAAAGTTTTACCAGCCAAAACAAAGATTGATCTTCAATTAACAAAAAATATTTCTCTGAAAGTTCCTTTTTTTACATCAGCTATGGATACCGTCACAGAGTCAAAGATGGCTATTGCTGTAGCGAAGGAAGGAGGAATGGGAATTATTCATCGAAATTTAAATATAAAAAGCCAATCAAAGGAGATTAAAAAAGTCAAAAATAAAAAGTTAAATGTAGGAGCAGCTATTGGAACTAGTAACGAAGATCTGGATAGAGCAAAATCGTTAATTGAAAATAATGTTGATCTTATAGTCATCGATACTGCTCATGGACATAGTGAAAAAGTTTTAAAAATGCTGTCAAAAGTAAAAAAAATTTCTAATGACGTTCCTATTTGTGTTGGAAATATTGCAACAGGTGAAGCAGCAAAAAAATTATATAACTCAGGTGCAGACATCATAAAAGTTGGAATTGGCCCAGGATCCATTTGCACAACGAGAATGGTGGCAGGTGTCGGAGTTCCACAAATTTCTGCAATACTCGAGGTAAAAAAAGCACTTAATAAAAAGAATATAAAAATTATTTCTGATGGCGGTATCAAGTTTTCCGGTGATATTGCTAAAGCATTAGCAGCTGGAGCAGATGCTATTATGATGGGTTCAATTTTTGCTGGCACCGAAGAAAGCCCTGGTAGAAAATTTAAATTTAAGGGAAAAATATACAAACAATACCGAGGAATGGGTTCAATTGGAGCGATGTCAGCTGGATCAGCAAATAGATATTTTCAGACAAATTTTAAAGATAAATCTAAATTTGTACCAGAGGGGGTAGAAGGGCGTGTTGAATATAAAGGAAAATTATCAAAAATAATTTATCAATTGCAAGGTGGATTGAGATCATCAATGGGATATATTGGAGCAAAAAATTTAAAAGAAATAAATAAAAAAGCAAAATTTGTGAAAATTACAAAAGCTGGATTTTATGAGAGCATGGTTCATAGTGTAGAAATGACTCAAAAAACAATAAATTTTAAATTATGATGAAAAAGTTCATTAAAGCATTAATTATCACAATATTTTTACCTAATATTTCATATGCGAAATCGGAGTATTTTCAGGAAGGGGTTAATTTATATAAAGAAAAAAAATTTGAGGATGCAAAATTTAAGTTTGAACAAGATATAATTTTTAATCCAAAGAGCGAATTATCTTATTTATATCTTTCAAAAATATTTAACAAACAAGAAAAAATTGAATTAGAAGAACAAAATTTAAATACGGTTATGTTATTAAACCCAGAAAATGAGGAAGCAATTTACCAGCTTGTAAAGTTAAAACTTGATTTGTCTGACTATAATAAAAGCAAAAAATTAAACGAAAAATTGAAATTAGTATGTAAGAAATTTTGTTTGCAAAGTGAAAAATTAAATTCTGAAATTGAAAATTTATCTAAAAAATAAATGTTTCAAAAAGAAAAAGATAAAGTAGTAATTATAGATTTTGGCTCCCAGGTAACAAAATTAATAGCAAGAAGAGTAAGAGAGTTAGGTGTTTATTCAGAAGTAATAACTCCGAACGGTATTGCTAAAATAAAACAATATAGCAATATCAAAGGTATAATATTATCTGGAGGCCCCTCGACTGTACTAGGAAAAAAATTTCAAAGTATTCCTAAGAGCATGTTTAAAAAGAAAATACCGATATTAGGTATATGTTACGGTTTACAATTAATAGCTAAGATATTTGGCGGGAAAGTTAAATCTTCCAATAAAAAAAGAGAATTTGGAAGAGCTTATTTGTATAAAAAAATGAAGTCTCCTCTAACTAGAAATTTTATTAATAAAAAAACATCAGTTTGGATGAGTCATGAGGATGCAGTTGTAAAACTCCCTAAAAACTTTAAAATTGTTGCTTCAACAAAGAATTCAAAATTAACTATAATCGAAAATTCAAAAAGTAAAATTTATGGCGTTCAATTTCACCCTGAGGTAACTCACACGGATAACGGTAATAAAATTTTCAAAAATTTTTTATTTTCTATCTGCAAAATCAAAAAAAGCTGGAACATAAAATCACAGAAAATTAAGATAATTGATGAAATTAAAAAAAAAGTAAAAAACGATAAGGTAATTTGTGCTTTATCAGGCGGTGTGGATAGTAGTGTAGTTGCTTTACTGATTAATAGAGCAATTAAAAAAAACTTGATTTGTATTATGGTTGACACTGGTTTAATGAGAAAAGATGAATTTACGTATACGTATAATATTTTTAAGAAAAAATATAAGTTAAACGTGAGACTAATAAATGCTTCAAAAATATTTTATGCAAAATTAAAAGATGTTTCAAATCCAGAAAAAAAAAGAAAAATTATAGGAAATTTATTTATCAAAATCTTTGAAAAGGAGTCGAAAAAATTTAGTAATATAAAATTTTTAGCGCAAGGAACACTTTATCCAGATATAATTGAAAGCAAATCATCGACTGGAAGCAAAACATCAAAAATAAAATCTCATCATAACGTTGGAGGCCTTCCAAGAAAAATGAACTTAAAATTAATTGAACCTTTAAAGGAATTTTTCAAAGATGAAGTGAGAATTTTAGGGAGCTCTTTAGGTCTAGTTAAAAATATAAACTTTAAACACCCTTTTCCGGGACCAGGACTAGGAATAAGAATCATCGGCAATATTACTCCTGAAAGAGTAAAAATTCTTCAAGAGGCTGATTTCATATACATAAATGAATTATTTGAAAGTGGTCTATACAATAAAATTTGGCAGGCATACGCAGCTCTACTTCCAGTAAAAACTGTAGGGGTAATGGGAGATTCTAGAACTTATGAAAATATTTGTTTATTGAGGGCTGTAACTTCTGAAGATGGAATGACAGCTGATTATTTTAGTTTCCCAAAAAATTTTCTAGATAATATCTCAAATAAAATTATAAATAATGTAAAAGGAATAAATAGAGTTGTATATGATATTACATCAAAACCCCCAAGCACAATCGAATTAGAGTAACAATGAATAAAAAAATAAAGAATATATTAATAAAAAAAAATAGATCAAAAATTGTAAGTTTAACAGCCTATTCAAAAAATATTGCAAAAATTTTGGACAGACATGTAGATATTATTTTGGTCGGTGATTCAATGGCTAACGTTCTTTATGCTCATAAAAATACGCACAACATAAGTTTAGAAAATATTATTCAGCATACAGCAAGTGTAAAAAAAGGTACAAAAAAATCTTTACTTGTTGTTGATATGCCTAAGGGAACTTATAAAAATAAAAGCATTGCTGAAAAAAATGCGAAATACGTAATCAAAAAAACAGGCTGTGATGCAATCAAATTAGAGAGTGATAAAAAAAATTATAAGATTATTGAAACATTAGTAAAAAAAAAAATCCCAGTGATGGGACATATTGGATTTACACCCCAATTTAGAAAAAAATTTAAAATTGAAGGTAAAACAAAAGAACAGGCAAAGAAACTTTTAAGAGAAGCAAAATTAATTGAAAGCGCAGGAGCTTTTTCAATAGTTCTTGAATGTGTATATCCAGACGCTGCTAGAATGATTACTAAAGAACTTAATATTCCAACCATTGGCATTGGATCATCCTCGCATTGTGATGGCCAGATATTAGTTACAGATGACATGTTGGGTTTTAGCGGCTTTTACCCTAAATTTGTTAAAAAATATGTAAACTTAGATAGAATAATTGAAAAAGCTGTAAAAAAATATACTAGAGATGTTAAATTGAAAAAATTCCCGATCAAAAAAAATTTTTTAAATGGAACAAAACGCTAATAATTCAGAATTAAAAGACAAAATAGCTTCTTACCTTACGAATAATACAGGCAAGATTTATATTTTCGGTGCATTATTAATTCTTATTGTTGTTTCAACATTTATTATGCAAGAAATTAATAAAAAAAGAAATGAAAAAATTGCAGAAAAATATATTCAAGCTAATTTTTATTTGAATGACGGAAAAAAAGATTTATCTAAAAAAATTTATAAAGAAATTATAGAAAGTAAGAACAATTTTTATTCAATTTTAGCACTTAACACTATTATAGAAAAAAATTTAGAATTTAATGAGGAAGAAATTTTAGAATATTTTGAAATAGTAGAACCATTAAATAAACAAGAAGAACAAAAAAATATACTAATTTTAAAAAAAGCTTTATATTTAATTAAAATTAAAAAGGTCACCGAAGGTGAAAATTTGCTCAAAAAATTAGTTGAAAAAGACGTAAAATTAAAATCTGTAGCTCAAGAAATTTTAAAAAAATAATCTTATATAATGAAATTTATTTATATACTTGTTTTAGCTATTTTTTCTGCCGGTTGTTCTTTTGATAATAAAACCGGTATATGGAAAAATCAAAATTCAGTCGAAGATATTAAAAAAAAAGATATTTTTAATGAATTCGTGTCCATATCTTTAAACGAAAAATATTTTGACGATATAATACCAATTAATAAAGATTTTACTTTTAAAACAACAGAACCTTCTAATAATTTAAAATGGAATGATATTTTTTTTAACGAGCACAATGGCGATAAGAATTTTAAATATGAGAGTCAAAACAAACTTATTTTTAAGTCAAAAAAAATTACAAAATATAAGATTAATGATTATCCGTTATATGATAATGAAAACATTATAGTCTCTGATAAAAAAGGTAACATTATAGTTTTTTCAACTCTAGAAAATAAAATTATATCAAAATATAATTTCTACAGAAAAAAATATAAAAAAAAAAATAAGAATATTAACTTAATTTTAAGAGATAAAGTTATCTACGCATCTGATAACTTTGGTTACCTCTATGCTTTTGATTATATTGAAAATAAAATTATTTGGGCAAAAAACTATGAAATACCTTTTAGATCAAATATAAAAATCTATGATAATCATCTTGTAGCAGCCAATCAAAACAACGATTTATTTTTTTTTTGATAAATTAAATGGGAATATTTTAAAGCAGATTCCTACAGAGGAGACTTTGGTTAAAAATGAATTTGTAAATAATTTATCAGTAGGTAAAAGCTCTTTATTTTTCCTAAATACTTACGGTTCATTATATTCAATAGATGCAAAAAAACTTAACATTAATTGGTTTGTAAACTTAAGCCAATCATTAGATACAAGTGTAAGCAACTTATTTTTAAGCAATCAAATTCTATTCAACAAAGACAAGATCATTATATCAACTAATCGCTACACTTATGTTTTAAACTCTGAAACAGGATCAATCATACACAAAAAAAACTTTTCAAGTTTTATCAAACCATTAGTTATTGATGATTATATCTTTTTAATTTCTAAAAATAATCTTCTAATTTCAATGAATATAAAAACAGGTAAAATTATTTATTCATATGATCTTAATCGATTAATTTCCAAATTCTTAAATACAAAAAAAAAAATCTGTAAACTTTAAAAAAATAATGTTAGCAAATAATAAATTAATCATATTTTCAAAAAATGCATATATTCTTAAAATTGATTTGACTGGCATCCTTGAGTCAGTAGATAAATTACCTTCCGCTATGAATACGCATCCAATAATTATTGATAATACTTTGTTGTATGTCAATAATAGCAATAAACTTGTTTCAGTAAATTAGTTATTAGATTTACCGCTCAATAAAGAAAGTTGTCTAATTTTGAGACCTTGTAGGCTGTCAGTGGGTTTTACGGGATAATCTCCGGTAAAATAATGATCGCTAAATTGAGGATATGATGCGTTCCTTTTTTCATTAATTAATGCTTTGTAAAGGCCTTCTAGGCTTAAAAATTTTAGACTTTTTGCATTTATATACTTACACATATCATCATTACTCTTTTTATAAGCAAGCAATTCTTCTTTTGTAGGCATGTCTACACCATAGAAATCAGGAAATTTTATTTCTGGACATGCAATTCTTACGTGGACTTCGTTCGCACCTGCTTCATAAAGAGCTTTCACTATTTTATGACATGTAGTACCTCTAACCAAAGAGTCATCAATAAGTATTATAGATTTATTTTTCACTATGGATTTTGTAGAATTTAATTTTAATTTAACTCCAAGACTTCTAATATTTTGAGTCGGTTCTATAAAAGTTCTTCCGACATAGTGATTTCTAATTAAACCTAATTCAAATTTTTTCTTAGATTGTTCTGCATAACCTATCGCAGCTGGCACACCAGAGTCTGGAACAGGAACTACTAAATCAGCTTTAGTATCTGTTTCTTTAGCTAATTCACTGCCTAAGCTCTTTCTATGTTCATAAGCGCACTTATTATTAATATAACTGTCAGGCCTAGCAAAATAAATATACTCAAATATACAAGGTCGTGGTTTTTGTTTTGGAAAAGGTTTGATAGATTTTAATTTATTGTTTTCTATTATTATAATTTCACCATTTTCAACTTCTCTTATAAAATTTGCTCCAACTATATCTAAAGCACAAGTTTCAGATGCAAGAATGTAAGAATTTTTTAGTTTACCAACTATTAAAGGCCTAATACCAAAAGGGTCTCTGACACCGACTAATTTTTTATTTGTCATTAAAATTAAAGAATATCCACCTTGAATTTGAAATAATGTATCAATAAGTTTGTCCACAAATTTATCTCTTTTAGACTTTGCTATAAGCTGAACAATCGTTTCCGTATCACTTGTTGTTCTAAATATTGCGCCTTCTTTTACTAAAATTTCCCTTAACAATAATGCATTGGTTAAATTTCCGTTATGCGCAATGCTTAAGCCACCCATATGAAGATCTGCAAAAAAAGGTTGAATATTTCTTAATGATGTCTCTCCCGTAGTGGAATATCTGTTATGTCCTATAGCAAATTGACCTGGTAATTTCTTTAAAGTTTCTGAACTTGTGAAATGATCCCCGACTAATCCTTGTCTTTTCTCTGAGTGATAGTTTTTACCATCATAGGAAACGATACCACATCCTTCTTGCCCTCTATGTTGCAATGCATGTAAACCCAATGCAACAAGTGCTGACGCGTCATCATGATTAGATATGCCAAATATTCCGCACTCTTCTCTTAGTTTATCAGTGTCAAATTTTTTCAATTTTATCTTTTGTATCAATGAAATCTTCATTAGAAGGAAATTCTTCAATTAAAATTTCACTGCCCTTATTTATTAATTTAAATGAAATAGCATCCTCAGCTGATATACCCCAATTTTGATAAGGATAAAACCAATTAAAAATCGAAAATAAACAAACCGAAACTATATAACCTTTAAAAAAACCAAATAGAAAACCAAAACCTTTATCAATTGTTCCAACACCAGTCCAGGTTACTGCCTTACTTAAAGTTTTTCCAATAAGAATTATTATAAAAAGCGTTAATACAAAAATACCTATTCCTAGTCCTATATTATTAACAAATTCAGACTCTATATACTCGCTTACCACAGGTTGAAATCTTGGAACTAAAATTATTGTTATAATCGTCGACAAAATCCATTTCATAAAAGATATCAAACTAAGAGAAAAACCTTTTAAGAAACATTGAATGGTGTTGTAAATTAAAATTATTAAGAAAGAAATATCAAGTAGATTAAAATTACTTAAAAAATTTTCCATTTCTAGAGACTATTATTTTCCTCTCCGAATGGTTTATAAGTTAGAATTAATTTTGGAAGTAATGTTAATACTGATATCATAGCTAATAACATTGCAATGCCTGTAAAAACTCCAAAATAAATCGTTGGAATAAAATTCGATAAAACTAAAATTGAAAAACCAAACACGATTGTTATAGATGTATTAAGGATTGCCACACCTACAGTGCTATGACACCTATCAAGAGTTTTGTTGTAATTCTTAATTTTTTTGAACTCTTCTCTGAATCGATAAATATAATGTATGCTGTTATCAACAGCTATACCAATAGTAATAGCTGCAATTGTTATAGTCATCATATCTAGAGGAATTTCAAGCGAACCAATAATTCCTAGAATAAAAAAAGCGGCTAAAAAATTTGGAACAATTCCAATTAAAGAAAGCGGTATATTTCTAAATAAAATAAAAAACATAAAAAATATTCCAAGTAAAACAATTCCCAAAGTAAGGATTTGAGATTTAAATAAACTTTGCAGTAAATTATTAAATAATATTAAGACCCCGGCTAATTTATATTCATCTTTTGACAAACCCAATTTAGCATTTAATTCAGAATTGATTTTTTTTATTAAATCATTTCTTCTTAAATCTTTTAAAGAGTCTTTTATTCTTAAACTTATTCTAGCTTCATCTTTTTCTACTGAGATATAAGGTGATACTATTTCATCCTTTATTCTTTGAGGTATTTTGCTGTATAAGACTGCTATTTCTAAACTTTGTAATTCCTTTTTGTTTAGATCTTCTGCAACTCTCAAAATAGATCCAAATGATAATACTTTTCCAACTTCTGGCAATGAATCTAAATAATCATGTACTTTAATAATTTTGTCCATTTTATCTCTAGTAAACCAGTATTTTGCTTTATCTATATTGTTTTCATTTTCCTCATCCCATTCTTCGAATTCATCATCTTCATTAGAATTTTTTTTAGATGATGGAAATTTGAGAATAACATTTAATGGTGTGGTGCCCCCTAAATTATCATCAATTTTCTTCATACCTTTGTAAATTTCTGTCTCTTTATCAAAATAATTTATAAAGCTATTTTCAACTTCAAGCTTAAATATTCCTATGACACTAAATATGATGACAAATATAGTGGATCCAAAAATTAAAATTTTATTATTTTTAGTGAACGAAGCTAAAGCTGAAGTGATAAATGATTTTTCAGTATCCTTAACGCCTATTTCATTTTCAGAGGACAAAGTGTTTATTAAAGAAGGCAACAGTAAAAAGGTGATTAGAAAAGAAACTAATAAGCCTAAAGTCATCATCCAACCAAAATCAATAATAGGTTTAATTCCACTAAAAACTAAAGATAAAAAAGCACATATTGTCGTTAAAACAGTATAAAGAATTGGCAACATCATTTTTTTGCTTGCTTCACATAGAGCTTCCTCTTTAGAAAGATGTGGAAATTCTTTTTTCAATTGTAAAAATCTTACCGTTAAATGAATATTCATTGCCATATTTAAAATAAGCATCAAAGCAATAAAATTTGATGAAATTACAGTTACCTTCCATCCAATCAAACCCAATAATCCAATCATTATAATGACTGAAGTGGCACATCCAACTAATGGCATGGCTACCCATTTTAAATTTTTGAAAATAAACCATAGAGTAAAAACAATAAAAATAAAGACTCCTATACCAAAGACAACAATATCACTCTTGATATAACTCATCATGTCATCAGCGATCATTGGAATACCACCTAAATTAATTTTCGCGTTCTCTCCGTATTTATTTATTACGTCTCTAATTTCGTTAATATTTTGGTGATTTCTTAAATTATATAAATTTTTATAATCTTCATATTCTTTGATAAATTTTTTATAATTTAGTTTACCTTCTTTAGATAAACCTGTGTCATTTATTTGATTATAATACTTTTCTCTTACTTTAATATATTCGGCCAATCTTTGATCTTTTTTTAGATATACAACTATGCCTGAAGTTTTTCCATCTTCACTTATGACGTAATTTTTGTAGATAGGACTGTTAATAATTTCATCAAAACCCCTTTTTTTATCAATTTCCGGATATGCTAAAGTCTTATAATTTTTAAGTCTTTCCATTAATCCTTCATCTGTACTTTTTAGAAGGGGCACATCAATTACTGTAATCACGCTGTCTACCCAAGTTAATTTTTCTATTTTAGATTTAAGTAGTTGTAGATTAAGAATCGTTTCATTCTCTATAAAGCTTGATACAGGAGAATAAGTTAATACTAAAAAATCTTTAGAGCCGAAAGTCTCATTTACCTCTCTTAAGTATCTAAGATCAGGATCACCCTCAAGCAAAAGGGCATCTGATGAAGCATCTAAATTGAAATTTTTAGAATGGTAAATGGAAAAAATTATTAAAATTCCTAAGAAAAAAAGTGTTATTTTTGAAAAATCTATAACTAATTTTTTATAAATACTAGCAAACATGAGATCATTTCAGATATATCTTAAATTTATTATAACTAAAGAAAAAACTGATGTTAATTTCTTTTTAGATCTTTAAATTTAGTATAAATTCCTTCAAACTCTACCTTTACAGTACCAGTAGGTCCATGTCTTTGTTTACCTAAAATAATATCTGCTAACCCATTAACATCATTCATTTTTGATTGCCACTCGGCATGTTCTATTGAACCTAATTTTGGCTGTTTTCGCTCTAAGTAGTACGCCTCTCTATATACAAACATGACAACATCTGCATCTTGTTCTATTGATCCAGATTCCCTTAAATCTGCTAATTGAGGCTGCTTATCGTCTCTTTGTTCAACAGCTCTTGATAATTGAGAAAGAGCTAATACTGGAACAGACAATTCCTTTGCCAAAGCTTTGAGACCTTGAGTGATTTCAGAAATTTCTTGAACTCTTCCATCATTTTTATTTGAGCTTGATCTCATTAACTGGATATAATCTACAACTATTAAGCTAAGGCCAAACAATCTTTTTATTCTTCTTGCTCGGTTGCTCAAAGTTGCGATTGTAATAGCTGGAGTTTCGTCAATAAATAAAGGAATGTTATAAATATTTCTTGAAGTTTCAATATATCTATTAATTTCTTCTTCAGTAACTTTGCCTCTTCTCACATCATCTGATTTAATTCTCGCTTGCTCCGATAAAATTCTAGTTGACAATTGCTCTGACGACATCTCTAAAGAAAAAAATGCTACTGAAGACTTATCTTGTCTTTTTAAAATATTTTGAGCTGCATAATAAGCAATATTTGTGGCTAAAGCAGTTTTACCCATAGACGGTCTTCCAGCTAAAATAACTAAGTCAGATTTGTGTAATCCTCCTAATTTTTCATCCAAATCTGACAGACCAGTTGGCACACCAACTATTCCTTGATCACTTTGCATTGCTAATGTTGCCATTTCAATAGTTTGATCCAAAGCTTTATTAAATTTTAAAAATGATTGCGAAAAACTCCCTCTCTCCGCCAAATCAAAAAGAGATCTCTCAGTATTTTCAATTATGTTTTCAGCATTTTGTTCTTGAGAAGTAGCATTTAAAGTATCTGAAGATAATTGACTAGATATTAAAACTAGTTCTCTTCTTAAATACATTTCATGAATAATTTTTGCATAATCTACCGATTGCTTTGCCGATCCTGAAAACCTAGTAAGCTTTACCAAATATTCAGTCCCACCAACTTCATTTAGCATATTATCTTTTTCAAAAAAATTTTTTAAAGTAATAGGGTTAGCAATCATTCCTTTATTATTTAAACTTTCAATTACTTCATAAATTTTTATATGAGCGGGATCATAAAATGTCTTTGAACTGATTATCGTTGAAACTTCATCTATAATATCATTATTGACCAGGATAGAGCCTAATAAAGCCTGTTCGGCCTCCAAATTTGCGGGTTGTTTATTTTCTAAATTGTTTTGAATAGGTTGAATTTCTTTCACTTAATTATAATAAGAGAAAGTTATTAGCTTTAAAGAAAAAAGTTACACACTTATTTTTTTAGTCTGTGGAAAAGTTATTTAGACTTTATCTTGTCTATTTTGACTGAAATATTTGTTTTGACTTCCGCGTGAAAATTAATTTCAACCTTAAATAATCCAGTTTTATTTAGCTCATCTTTTAAAATAATTTGAGAGGGGCTTACATCAGCTTTTGCTTTTTCTTTAATCAAATTAGCAATCTCTTTAGGTTTAATAGACCCATATAATTCTCCATTTTCTTTGCTTTCTTTTATAAAAGTGAATGTTTTGTTTTCAATAAGTTTAGCAACCTCTTTCAATTCATTTTTAATTTCGTTATTTTTTTTCTTTAATTCATCTTTCTTTTTATTAACTAAATCTTGATTTTCTTTATTAAATCTAAGGGCTTTTCCTTGTTTTAGAAGAAAATTTCTACCATAACCATTTTTGACCGATACTTTATCACCAATGTTTCCTAAATTAATTATATTTTCTAATAAAATAATTTCCATTTTATAATAGTCCTAAAATTTTTGCTTTTTTTATTTCTTTAGTAAGTTTTTTTTGTTTTCCAAATGACACAGATGTGATCTTGGATGAAATAATTTTACCATTATCAGATATATACTTTTTTAATAAGTTAATATTCTTGTAATCAACAATTGGTGCATTTTTTACTGACAAAGGACATCTTTTGGAAAATTTACCATCATTTCTCTGAAATAAACTTAACTTATTTAAAGAATTAAAACCTTTTTTTTGAAATTTTTTATTTCTTCTTTTCATTTATTTTTCTTTTTTGAAGAATTCACTTTTGGTATCTAGTTGTTTGTATTTAACAGTTAGATATCTAATAATCGACCTATCAATCTTAGCTTTTTTGTCAATTTCACTTAATGTTTTACCATTTCCCTCAAATTTAAAATGAATGTAAAAACCTTTTTTGTAATTCTTTATTTTATTAGCTAAATTGAGAAGGCCCCATTCTTCAGTTTTTATTACTTTTCCAGAAGTATTATTTATAATTTCTTGATATTTATCTTTGATTGTTTTTAAATCTTTTTCTGCTAAATCTTGTTTAGCAATAATAGTATTTTCGTAAAAAGCCATAGTTTTATTGTTAATTAAGTTTTGTTAATTATTTATAAAATGTGGTTTATACTATAATAACTAATTATAGCAACACTAATAATTGTTAATTAAACTAATATAAATGAGCGCTTTATTATTTCCAGGACAAGGTTCACAGGT